>Ga0307379_10004325_pt1 | contig 20302 bp, 9 predicted proteins | sample UN2MG_FD_202237 | JGI IMG/M metagenome (GOLD analysis project Ga0307379, IMG submission 202237) | Soil microbial communities from Risofladan, Vaasa, Finland - UN-2 | ecosystem: Environmental > Terrestrial > Soil > Coastal area > Acid sulfate soil | place: Finland: Risofladan, Vaasa | collected... | reverse complement strand
ATTCCTTCTCGGTCCGGAATTCTCTTTGAAACTGCAGGAGTGTCATCTCCTCGTAAACTGGCTTGTTTAGCTCTGCTGGCATACCTCAAAAATAGAAGGCCTGCTGAGCAGAGTCAATAATCCATTTAATTATTTTAATTAAATATGGCCAAAATATTAATATTTATTTATCTTAGCCAAACAAATCTTTTTAACTTAGTACTGTAACTCGAAAATACGGTGACGTATTTTTTACAGCAACGCTGTGCGGACTCGTAGGGGCGACCGGCGGTCGCCAGAACAGGGCGAGGCATGCCTCGCCACTACGTTTACTAAATTTGTAACTTGGCTTAAAACAATACGCTACACTATTTAGGAATTAATGTACTTAGCCTTTGAAAAGAGGTGGTATTGAATGATGATTATGAATCACAAAGGTGTCCGTCACATTAATCGATCCAATATTCTGAAGACTATTCTAACAAGAGAACCTATCTCAAGGGTAAAACTCGCCGAGATCACCGGTTTAAAAGAGAGTACCGTTTCCAGAATCATCAGTGAGCTGATCAAGGAGAAACTTGTTTACGAATCCAGCCTGGATAAAAGTTCTATTGGCAGGAAACCGATCAATCTTCGGTTTAACGAAAAATATGGAATTTATGGGGTTTTAGACATAACTCGTATCAAGACTACCATTGCTGTCTTTAATCTTGGCGGGAGGTTTCTCGAATTCAAGGAGGTAGACACACCTTTCGGAAATGCCAGTCATTTTATTGCCGACTGCGCGCAAGCGCTCGCCCGGATGCTTCGTTCTTTCAAAGATCCACTTATCGGGATAAGCGTCATTGTTCCATGTTCGGTTAATACCTTTGATGGACTTATTTATCAGGATGAAGTAATGGGTTGGGAAAATGTGCCTGTAAGGCGGATAATCGAACAGCATATTCGAAGCAAGGTTATAGTGGAAAACAACGCTCGCGCTGGAGCACTGGCCGAGATTTATTTCGCTGAGGAAGCGCGAGGCCTGTCCAATTTTGTTTTCGTCTCTTTCCGCTATGGTATCGGAACCGGTATTATCATCTCGGGTCGTGTTTATTACGGAGCGCACTGCATGGTTGGCGAGTTCGGTGCGAATGTAATCAGGGTTGATGGTAAATGGGAAGACCTTTCCCAGGAGGATTCCTGGGAGAACAGCGCATCCGATGTGGGAACGGTCAGAAATTATTCTAAGCTGACCGGCGTCCCTATTGAGCGTGATATCGATCAGCAGTTCGAGAGGATAATAAATCTCGCCAGGAATGGAGACCCTGAAGCTATCCGGGTGCTCAAGGAGACAGGGCGGAACCTGGGGGTCGGTATCGCCAATATCAACTGGGGTCTCGGTCCGGAGCGGATTATTGTCGGGGGTAAAATTGTTCAGGCCTGGGATATGATCTTTCCCGAGCTGATCGCACAAGTGGAAATCTTGACCCCTTATCAGGTGACACCGGTCCGCTCCCTGGTGGTCCCCAGCTCTTTACCCCGCTATACATTCTATGGAGCCAGGGGTTTAATCCTCCAGAATTTATTGTTTGGTGACCTTGAACCCTTTAAATATAAGATTTGATCCAGAGATCTATTTGGAGAAAGCCTCAGCGAAACAACTCCTCTTCTCACACATCTTTCCACCGGGCTTGAATTTTCCGAAAGATTACACATTGATAATCCAGGAAAAAATCCTGTCCTTCTTTGGCCGATCGGGCAACCCCATCCGATTTAAATTCTAAAGGGTTCGCACGCGGCTTTTTTATTCCACCACTGAAAATTTAGTCTTTTTCCCTTTGTCGATAATATTTTATTCCATTGGACTTCAAATTCCATCTGATGTTTAGCGTGGCATTATATATATATGAATGGCCAGGGTAAAATTCAGGTAATTTTCCTGTGAAAAAACAACCGCATTAAAACTTGATTGAGACACGCATAACTGCCAAAGAAAATAATTTTTTATTTGAAAAATACTTGACAGACAGAAAAAGATTGATTAGGATTGCTTAATTACTTACTGCACGAAACTATTTGTATGGCTTATTCTGGTTTACAACTAATATCCAGGCGGGAAGAGTCAACAAGGTTACAGGCATTGACCTGATTTATCAGGCTGTGATGTTTCCCGGCGAACCATAAACAGCCACGGCCGGGCAGGTTTTATCCATGGAGATAGTGCCTGAACCAGTGTTCGATTGTATTTTAAGAGCGGAAAGTATCGACATTCGCAGGCTGAGAGCCACTGACAGCAATATTGGCCTCGATGACAACCAATCAAGAAGCGAATCGGGAGCTGCCTGATGGAGCTGAGCGGCCTTGATATTACCGTTTTTATTCTGTTTATCATCTCCGTAGTAAGCGTTGGTTTTATTGTGGGACGCCGGAAACAGGATACGGTGGCGGAATATTTTTTAGCTGGGAACCGGATTCCCTGGTATGCTATCGGGGTCTCGATTATCGCCGCTTCCATCAGCACGGAGCAATTCCTGGGAGAAGTCGGCTTTGCGTATAAAAACGGGTTAGTGGTCGCTAACTGGGAATGGGCCAATTTTATCGCCCAATCGATGCTGGCCTTTATCTTTATTCCGGTTTTTCTGCGCCAGCGCATCGTAACTATCCCGGAGTATCTGGCTCGCCGGTTCGATGACCGCTGCCGGACATTGTTCGCCGTTCTCCTGGTGATCAGTTACGCTTTTATCAACCTGGCTGGCGTATTGTATCTGGGAGGGTTTGCGATAGAAGTCCTGTTCGGTGTCAACAGGTGGGCTGCCTTGTGGATACTGGCTGCCCTGGCCGGCGCCTATACCATTTATGGCGGTCTGACCTCGGTGGTCTGGACCGACCTTCTCCAGGGCTCGATCCTGCTGGGCGGAGGGGTTCTGGTGTTCGTTCTGGGACTGCTGGCTGTGCCGGATGGTTTCAGCGGCATCCTGAGCTCGGGTGACCGGGCGCACCTGATGTTGCCCAGCTCGCATCCGGTACTGCCCTGGACCGCTATCCTGGCGATCACCTTTGTCACCAACATTTTTTACTACTGTTCAAATCAATACATCAATCAGCGCTGCCTGGCCGCCCGTACCGAATGGGACGCCCGAATGGGGGTCATTTTCTCGGCTTTCCTGGGAATTCCTCTCGCCCTGGCCGTGACCTTTCCGGGCATGATCGCCTATGCACTTGAGCCCTCTCTGGAAGTGGCGGATCGCGCGTATCCGTATATTGTGGCAAAACTTGTCCCTATCGGACTCCGCGGCATTATTTTCGCCGCCCTCACCGGCGCGGTGATGTCCACTATTGCCTCCCTGGTGAGTTCCTCTTCCGCCATTGTGACAGTGAACCTATATCAGCGCTTTTTAAACCCTCGAGCGACCGATCGGCAGATGATTCGAGTAGGCCGCCTGGTCGGGCTGTCCGTGCTGCTGATCGGGGCCCTCTGGACGCCGGTGGTGAAAAGCTTTGAGCTGATATTCTCCTATTTTCAGGAATGCTGGGTCTTCTTTTCAGCACCGATAGTGGTGGTGTTTGCCGGTGGAATCCTGTGGCGACGGGCCACATCGACGGCTGCGTTCTATACGCTGCTCATGGGATTCCCGATGCTGATCCTGGTTTTTCTGCGCCGGGGGTTCTTCCCTTTTATCAACCCGTTTAACATGGCCGGACTGGCATCCATTTTAATGCTCGGTTTTTTCATTGCAGTGTCTCTGGCTACCGCCAGGCCCACGGCCCTTCGGACAGCGGAAAACGTGTGGCAGCGGAAGCTTTTTTCCCTGGCCGAAAGGGGGGTCATCCGTCGCTGGTGGACTTCCGAAAAATTCTGGTGGGGTGTTCTGATAACCGTATATGTCAGCCTTTATGCCTGGCTGTGGTAAGATAGACCCGAAGACTCCCCCGTGCGGATATTTTACCCTCCCAAGAAGGGGAAGCGCTGAGCGTGAAAAACTCCTGGTGTCAAGGACTACGCTGTGACGCGATAGAACTGGGAAGAGCGGCTCTTGGGGGGAACGATGCGGATAACGATCTTGAGAATAAATGTAAACGTCAAACCAATATTTATTTCTTAATGTTCCGGCGGCCTGCCACCGGACAGGAAATAAGGAGACTTTCTTATGGCAAAGCTGGCGATTCACGGAGGCAAGAGGGCGGTGAAGCAGGAGATTGTGCCCTACCCGCAATTCACTCAGGCGGACAAGCAGGCAGTAATGGCAGTGATGGACCGGGGAATTCTCTGGGGCCTGGACACCCCGGAGGTCAAAGGGCTGGAAAAGGCCTGGGCTGAGTACGTAGGGACCCGCTACTGCTTGACCACCAACAGCGGGACCGCAGCCCTTCATTGCGCATTACACGCCATTGGCATCAAGCCCGGCGATGAAGTGATAACCACGGCATACACTTTTCTGGCCTCGGCCAGCGCAGCGTTGCATCATAATGCTATCCCGATTTTTGTCGACATTCTGCCTGACACCTGCCAGATCGATTACCGGCTGATCGAGGAACGTATAAATTCCCGGACCCGGGCCATCATTCCGGTGCACATCGAGGGTCTGCCGTGCGATATCGACAAGGTGCTGGAGATTGCCAGAAAGCACAGCCTGAAGGTGATCGAAGATGCAGCGCAGGCCCACGGCGCTCTGTTTAACAACCAAAAAACCGGAGTGTTCGGGGATCTGTCGATATTCTCTCTGAACGGGACCAAGAACCTTTCCGGAGGGGAGGGGGGCCTGCTGAACACTGACAGCGAGGAGTACCGTGACCGGGCGGAAATACTGCGCATGTTCGGGGAAGTCCCGCCGAAGAAGGGGGAGCGCCGGAAGTATAACGCGTTCGGTATGGGCTGGCAGTATCGCAATAACGAGCTCTGCGCTGCGGTGGCGCGCAGCCGGCTCACCCTGCTGGATGCAGAGAACGAGGGGCGCAGGAAGAATGTTGCCTTTCTGGAAAGCCAGCTTGCAGACATTCCGGCATTGATCTTTCCCACTGTACCCAAGAACCGCACCCATGTTTATTATCTCTACCGGATCAAAATCGACCCCGCGAAAGCCGGACTCGAGGTACAACCGAAAACATTCCGCCTCAAGCTGCAGCATGCACTGCTGGCCGAAGGGGTCCAGGCGGATGAATGGCAGGACAGACCCGTTCCAGGACAAACTCTTTTTCAGGCCATGGAAGGCTATGGGTATGGATACCCCTGGACCGATGTCCATGCCCGCAAAGGGATCAAGTACGATCTCGCGGAGTTTCCGGTCGCCACCCGGATGCTCGAGACCTCCTTTGTGATCCACAGCGCTCTGGTCCCGCCAAATGGCAGAGAACTCATGCAGGACTATGTGAATGCGTTTCATAAATGCTTCGAGAACATTGACGAGGTATTGAAAGTGGACCACACCGCAGCGCTGCCGCCGATTCACGGCAGACGGTAATGCGAAATAGTGAAATTATGCAATGAAAGGCGCTTCCTGAAGCCAGACCATGTTCTGATCACACGTGCATGGCGCAGGAGGGAATAATTTATCAAAGACATGCCATAAAAAACCACAAGCTTGCTTGTGGGATGAATGGCATCCATATACAGCAGGGAGTTTTAGGGGACAGCCAGTCGCCTAATAATCATTTGACGCCGCAGCGTGAAGTCAAGTTATTCCCTAAGAAGCCACCAAGCTTGCCTGGTGGTAGTTCATTCAGTTTAAATGAAAATCACCTAAGAGGGAGTATTCGCGAAGCGGACAGGGGGTGTGTCTTCTCGATTTTCATGCTTCGTTGCAGTAGCCAGGCGGGCATGAGAGTTGGTGATTTTTTTACCGGAGCTGACACATCTCGGGAAAAAGTTTTTAAAGAGCGTCGGAATATGTTCTCCTCTCCATCACTCCATTCTTGATCAGGAGAAGCTGCCATGACCAGAAAAACTTTCGGCTTCTTGATCTGCGCGGGAATCGCTGCTTTTTTCGTTCAAAGCGCGGTTGCAGCAACAGCTAATACCAGAATCGCGAGATGGAAGGATGATAAAAAGGGCGCATTCAGCCTGAGGTTCGATGACAGTATGCAGTCCCATCACGATTACTGTATTCCTCAGCTTGTCAAGCGGGGACTGGTCGGGTCGTTTTGGGTAAATCCCTCGACCCCCCGCTACGGTTACGGTGTTGATACCTGGGAGAGCCTGGCCAGCAGGACCGGCATAGAACTGTGCGATCATTCCATGGATCATAACGGGGCCAATTTTATCGAAGAGGCAGATTATGAAATCGGAGAAACTGCGAGAATAATCAGGTCCTTGAATCCTCCAGAGGCCAGTCCGCTGCTTTTGTTCAGCAGGGGCGGCGGTTCCGTGTGGCCGGAAGGATATGGTTATTTGATTAAGAAACATAAGCTTATCAGCGGCGATGGGGGGATGAAACATTACAGGGGACCGATCAGCGCCGACAATCTGATTGCGTATGCCAGAAGGGCGATGGAAGAAGGGGTATGGAACGGTGTCGCCACACACGGAACAGGGCCCTACCTCGAATGGGACGGTCTAAGGCCCGAGGTTTTCGAGCCCCTGGTGGATTATCTGGCCTCGGTAAAGGACCGGTTGTGGGTGGGCACTTGCGGTGACGTTCATAAATATGTGACGGAAAGGGATTCAGCGGAAGTCAACGTGCTTGAAACCTCGAAAAATTTTATCCGCGTTAAGCTGACTTCAACTGTGGACCCCGATCTGTACGATTATCCCCTGACCCTGATGACCGAGGTTCCCGATAGCTGGAAATACTGCCGGGTGACCCAGGGCATACTCCGCAGCATCTACCCGGTTAAATCGGGAGTCGTGCAATACGAGGCTGTCCCGGGCAGAGGGGAAATCCGGATCGAGAGCTCAGCGATGGACATCACTCCACCGAGTGTCCCGGTGGTACGCGATGGCCTAGGTATTGATATCAGCTACACCCCTTATACGGACCGGCTTTCAGCCAACTGGGATACGGCAACCGACAACGAATCCGGAATCTCCCGCTACTGGTACAGGATCGGCACTACGCCCGGCGGCTCGGAGGTACTGGACTGGATCGATAATGGTTACTCGACCGGGGTGACAGTGACCAGAACCAACCTCTCTCTTATCCGCGGAGAGAGTTACTATTTCACTGTGAAAGCCGTAAATGGCGTGGGCCTGAGTTCGGAGGGAATTTCCAACGGGCAAGTAGTGCTCGAGACTCCGGATTGTATCCGTTTCCGCGAGGATTTCGAAAAAGGCGATCTGGGGCAGTGGGATGAGGTGAGCCAGGAGGGTAAAAATATGGTTTCAACAAGCCGGGAGGCTGCGCGGGATGGAAGATACGGATTGAGATGCCGGATAAAGGACAGCCCTGCAGGATCAGTTGTAAAGAACGAGGCCACATCGGATGATCATGATAATTATGCCAGGTTCTTTTTCAGGCTGAGCCCCGATTTCAAGCTGCCGGAAAGCAAAAGAGTCCAGCTAGTGGATATAAGAAATAACGTCGGTTTCTTTGTCGCCGGTCTGTATATTTCTGCCGACAATAATGGCCCATATTTATTTGCAGAATGCGTGGACAATAAACGCCAGCCTCACAGTCTGCCGGTCGCCGCCGAAAGACTCTATCCTTTCGGACTAGCCCGTATCTCGAAGGGAGTATGGCATTCCGTAGTTCTTCGCATAAGAGCTGAGCGCAGGACAGGCGGTTATGAGCTCTGGGTGGATGGCGACAGGAAGAATTCCTTCCTGCACAGGTTTACCAACGGTTTTGGATTGAAAATACTGCGGATCGGGGCTATACAGGTCGGCAAGGGGATATCAGGCGAGATATTTTTTGACGATATAACAATCTCCGACAGTTATCTGCCGTCGGCAGAATAGCAGCCGGTAGAATTGGCATCTCTAATACTATAGTAAGCGGTATGATATGAACGTGAGAAAAAATTTTTTTATCACCTTATCTGTTGTGACTGTTGCAATGCTGACTTCCTCTATGGCGGGAACCAGGCTGCAGGGCAGTGATCAGCCCGGCAACGTACGCAACATCCGCTATGCCGGGGTGAACGTGGTCAGGGTCATGGACCAGGGAGAATGGGAAACTTACAGGGCGGAATGGTACGACAGTACCAAAATGGAACAATACATGGCATCCATAGGTGAACATTTTAATGCTGTCCGGATTTGTGTCGGCTCGAAGCATTTTGTCGATCCTGACAATGTAATCGACGAAGAGGCATACAAGAACAACCTAATCCACACCCTCAAGCAGTGCAAGCGCAACCGGATCTGGGTTGTGTTCGGCGTATGGCCTAACGAGATAGGGATAAACCGGTCAGTCAATCCTCATTTCGATCCGTATTTCGATATGAGCGGACGCGAAATACACAAGCAAGGCTTACGGATCCTGGCACAGCTTATAAAAGACAACGGATTTCTTCAGAATACACTATACATAGATTGCCGGAACGAAATAAACGGTCATCTAGGGGCTTGTTACACCGCAGGATTGGGATGGGGTGATGTTTCCGATACAGCGGCACCATCATTCAGAGCCTGGATCAAGGATAAATATGTCACTCTGGATTCTCTCAATAAAGCGTGGGGCAAAAAATATTTGTCGTTCGATGAAATCCAGCTTTTCCACTCGAACCCTCCGGCAAAGGCAAGGCAAGACCAGCAGGATTGGTTGCTTTGGTGCTTCAGGGACTGGGTGTCTATCATGAAGGCCGAGATAAAAGCCGCAGATCCTGCTATCCGCGTGGGACAGTCAACGACCGGCGACCACGGCAGGTCGAGTATCGAGGGCTATGATAACACCAACAGCCTGTACCGCCAGCTTGAAATAGGCGACCTGGTCGATGTGCTGGACTTCCATATATACGGACCTCCCTATGGACCTGAGGTCTCTCCTGCTGCTATGCTTGCGCTTTTGAAAGAGCGGTGGCCGCAAAAGCTTTTAATCTGCGGAGAGTCACGCAACGATCTTAACGATGTGGATTGCATAAACCTCGCGGGCGCTCACGGGTTACTCTTCTGGGACGAAGGGCAGCTCACAAAATATGGGAAATGGCAGCCAAGCCCGGAGGGCGTGGCTTTCCTTGAGGAGCTTGAGCGCTATAAAGCTTATGTTTATCCTCCACGCCCATTCAGAGGAGATGTCAATGAAAACGGGACGCTGGATATTTTCGACCTGCTGGCCCTGTTCAAAGTATTAAGTGGAGTGGCTGATGTAACCCCAGCCTCTGATATAAACGATGACGGGAAAACGGATATTTCTGACCTGTTTGAGTTTATTGGAATACTGGCGGGCAGAGAGTCTTAGAGGATCCGTCTAATGGAGAGCAACCCGGCCTTGGCTTGCTGATATGGAATAGCCGCTTATTTGATTCAGCTATCACCCACGATTCCGGCTTGGCATAGAGGGGATAGGACCTTAAAGTTGAATCACTTTGTAAAGCACGAGTTCATGCGTACCCCAAAGAGGTCGGACTCGTTTTTTGAATCATGTTTTATCCTCCTTGATAATTTACACCGTTTTTCTGAGAATATTTAAAAAAAAAAGCAAAAAAAATTCAAAAGTACTTGACATACAGGGTAGGTAAAGAATAAACTTAATTTAGTTGCTTTCTGTAAGGAACTATTTTATAAATAAAAAAGAATAGCTACAAAAACGTTGTGTCTTTTAATTGGTTACATGTTGCACGTAATTAAATCATCCAATAGAGTTTTTTATTTGTGTTTTTGATATTTCCTAGCTTTTTACAATACCTTTTGAATATCAATCCAGGTATCAAATTATGATAACAGCCCTCAAGCATGTCCGGCACCTTAATCGGTCTAATATTCTTAAGCTCATTCTGACAAAAGGTCCGATTTCAAGAGTAAAAATTGCCGAGACCACTGGGTTGATAGAAAGTACCGTTTCCAGGATTATCGGTGAACTGATCAGAGAGAATCTGGTCTATGAGTCAAGCAGGGATGAGAGTCTTATCGGTCGAAAACCCATCAATCTCCGGTTTAACGAAAAATATGGCATCTATGGAGTCTTGGATGTAACTCGTATCAGGACCGACATTGCGGTCTGTGACCTCGGCGGGCAATTTCTGGACTTTAAAGAGGTAGACACACCTGCCGGCAATACAGGGAGCTTTTTTGCTGATTGTGTCAAAAAGCTCGCCCGGATGATTGCTTATTACAACAATAAGCCTTTCTTGGGGGTAAGTGTTATTGTTCCCTGCTCGGTCGACTCGTATGAAGGTATTATTTATCAGGATGAAGTACTGGGTTGGGAGAATGTCCCCGTAAAACGAATAGTTGAGGAACATATCCAGAGTAAGGTTTTCGTGGAGAATAACGCCAGGGCCGGAGCACTGGCCGAGATCTATTTCGCCGAGGAAGCGTACGGCCTATCCGACTTCGTTTTCGTGTCTTTCCGCTATGGTATCGGAACCGGTATTGTCATTTCCCGTCGCGTCTATTATGGTGCCCATTGCATGGTGGGTGAGTTCGGTGCGAATGTAATCAAGATTGACGGCAAGTGGGAAGACTTCTCCATTGAGGATTCCTGGGAGAATAACGCTTCCGATGTTGGGACAGTCAGACATTACTGCGAGCTCACCGGCATTCCGCTTGAGCGGGATATCGATCGGCAACTGGAGCGGATAATGAACCTGGCCAGGGAGGGAGATCACCAGGCCGTGCAGGTACTCAAGGAGACAGCGCGGGAGCTGGGGGTCGGCATCGCCAATATCAACTGGGGCCTCGGTCCTGAGCGGATTATTGTCGGGGGCAAGATCGTTCAGGTGTGGGAGATGATCTTTCCCGAGCTGATCGCGCAGGTGGAGCGCCTGACACCTTATCAGGTGATACCGGTCAGAGACCTGATTATCCCCAGCTCATTGGACCGTTATACTTTTGACGGGGCCAGAGCTTTAATCCTCAAGGAGTTATTATTTAGCGACTTCAAGATAGTCAGACCTCAGCTTTCAATCCATGAATCTTAGCCGGCGAATTCATAAAACCTCTGAATATTTAAGCGATAAAGGAGGTCAGCCTATGAAGCAAATGATATCAAATTTAGATTTTTATTATTCTGACTCACCGGAATAAGGAAAGATTATGGATTACTCTTTTATCTATTCCTTACTGTTATGAAGATCCCCAAGGAGGATCTATGTCCAAATTTTCGAAGACTTTCGGAATACCCGGCTCGGCCTTGAGCGTGGCCCTTGTAACGTTTCTCTGGTGTGCAAGCGGCGCTTTTGCCCAGCTCTCGACCAGTAAGATCGAGGGCGTAGTAAGAGACAAAGATACTGGAGCGCCTCTGGCTGGTGTCCAGGTAACTGTCGAAGGCACAAGGCTGGGCAATGTGACCAATGATGATGGTTACTATTTCATCCTTAACGTACCGCCGGGTCGGAAATCTGTTACATTCACGTATACCGGCTACCAAAAAACCACTGTTGCCAACCAGCTTCTGCTGGCCGGCCAGACCACGACTGTGGACGCTAATCCGAGCTCGACCGTTGTCGAGCTGGAGGGCATTACGATCCAGGGTGAAGCGGAAATACTGGCTCCCCGGGATCAGACAGTTACCAAGCGCCGTCTGACCGCCGAGGCAATCTCCGAGACTCCGGCTAGCAGACTGGAAGACATAATGGTTCTTGAAGCCGGTGTCCAGTTCGGCGGACCGGAGGCCTACAGCCGCAGTTTTCAGATTCGCGGCGGCCGCAGGGGCGAAGAGGCCATGGTGGTAGACGGTGTCATGGTACGCAACTACACGGCTGATCCATTCACCGGCGGAACTGGCTGGTGGTTCGAGCAGGAAGAAGGCTCTCTGACCACGGACCCCACTCCGCTTGAGTTCTCCACTTCTGCGGTCGAGGAGGTGGACATTATCACCGGCGGCTTTCAGGCCGAGTACGGGAACGCCCAGTCCGGTGTGATCAATATTGTCACCAAGGAAGGCGGCCCGACCTGGAAGGGAAATGTCCGCTTTACCACAGACGAGATCAATCCCCGGACTGCTGATTACGGCTACAACCAAATGCAGGCCAGTCTCGGCGGGCCGGTACCCGCGGTGAATAACTTGTACTTACACGTCTCAGGTGAGTTTCAGGGAATGGCGGACCGCTTTGCATCCCATGCCGATGAGGGTTTCCGCGGTATTAACCAGCGCTTTGTCGACGATCTCAACTATGCGGTGAAAAACGACCCGATATTCGGCGAACAACAACCGGCCTATACTCTGGAGATGTTCGAGATGGGGCGTGATGCCTACATCGAGAAGGTTGGAAGCTATAATTATCCCTGGTCCCCTCAGAACCCGGTGCGCCAGCCCGGCAACTGGGGCGACAGGCACATGGTTTCCGGGAAACTGACCTACACTCCGATCCAGGAGCTGAAATTTATCGCCAGCAGCAATTTTTCTCGCCTCCAGAATTCATATCCCTGGGGACGGAATGGCAAATACGACCAGACCGGACTGGTGACGATATCTACATTACCAAACAGGGCCTGGGACATGGAGGCTCAGCGCTTTCCCGATGTCCACCCCGATCCGCTGCCGGATACAGTGGCCATCATTCCGCAGGCCTATGGCAGAAGGACTCGCACCACCAACATGCTCGCCGGGGTGGATTGGGACTTTCTGCGGACCGCTCAGCGCAGCGGCTCGCTGCAGTTCCGCTATACGAATTTCAGGACCCAGGATATAAACAGCGCCAATATCAAGGACAATTACCTGCACGACAATACCTTCATGAGCTGGACGCCGCATGACTTGCCGTTCGAGCTCGAGACTTACCCGGATAAGAACTTACCCGTGGTAAATACGGAAGATGCTCGTATCTATTACCCCGATGGCGTAAGTTCTATAAATTGGGAGTTTAATTATCCAACCGTGCTGGGTCCAGTGTTTAACAGCTGGTTATATTATTTAAACTATGATTACAGTAGAGAAGACCAGGGGAACTACAAAACCGATATCGACTTCCAGATCAACCGTCAGAACCGCGCCAAGATAGGCGGGCAGTTTACAGATTTCTCGATCCGGAAGATAAATGTCGGCACCGGCAGGCTGACCCAGAAAGTGTACGACCAGTTTAAATACAAGCCCCGGATGTTTGCATTCTATCTCCAGAACAGGACTGACCTGGGGGATTTCGTCTTCGATTACGGTATCCGCTACGACGAGTTCCAGCCCAGGACCAACTGGGGCTTCCGCGCCTGGGACACCTATGCCGAGCACTATTTCATTAAGAACATATCGGAGTGGTCTCCCCGCTTTGACGTGGCCTTCCCGGTGACGGACAAGTCGCAGATCCGGTTCTCTTACGGTGTTTTCACCCAGTTGCCCAGCCTGTCATTCATATTCAACACCTCGAACCCCGGCGGTCTCGAGTATTCACGCACGGATGCGTTCGAGGCCGGTTTGAGTTACTTAATGAGTGACAATATAGTTGTGGACCTGGTGTCCTATTACCGGGACGTGGACGGCAACCTGGCCCAAAAAGAATTTTTCCGGGATTACGTGGCTTGGTATACCGGCAAAAGATACAGGACCTTTGAAACCGGCTTCACCAACCGCGATAACGGGAATATCAAGGGTCTGGACCTGACCGTAAAGAGGAGGTTCTCGAATAACTTCGCCTTTAACCTCATTTATACCCTGCAATTTTCAAGAACCACGGCCAGCCAGTATAACTCCACCGCATATTATTATATGTTTATGGATCCATCGACCGGAGCCGAATACAGACCTCCGGATGATTTAAAGCCGATCGATGGAGACAGGACACATAAGGCCACGGTTAATTTCACCTACCTGTTCCCGGATGATTTCCGGGCCGGTACCTTGACCAACACGATCCTCAAGAATTTAAGGGCCAACGCTATTTTCACCTTCCAAAGCGGCGCCCCGGTAGTGGAAAGGGTGGTGGCCGGTGGCGAGACTCCTGAAAATCTGAATCTGCAGCAGCAATTAACCTGGATCACCCGCCGCGGCTCAGGGAACGGCTATGTGATCGGTGGCTTGAACTTCTTCCGCAACCGCTGGAACTATAACCTGGATCTGAGGTTAAGCAAGGGATTCCGGATTGGCGGCACCAGGCGCTTGGATGTCTTTTGCGAGATTTTCAATGCCCTCAACCAGAAGCCTGTAGTGCGTGAGCCCACGGGGTACAGCTATGAGGGCAGTTATTCAAATATTAATGGCGGCGAAGTGCTTCCCTGGAGCGACGATCTGAGGTGGGAGCAAAAGAACTGGTTCGTACACGACTACGACCAGAACGGTGTCTTAAGCCTCGAAGAACAGGCCAAGGCCAGTATCGCCAGAAGCTTGATGTACGGGCTTATGGACAAGACCTCCTGGGGACTCGCCCGCCAGATTCGCAGCGGCGTTCAGTTCAGCTTTTAGTAAAAGCTGAAAGCTGAATTGTTCGTGTTAATTCTATTAATTCCTGATTGTCAAGTTTTTCAGGAGGCCAAATATGCTGAAATACGATTTTTTACCGATCAAAATATTGACCCTGGCCGCCCTGTGCCTCGCGCTGACTTCTCCGCTCAATGCAGAGTGGAAGGTGAAGTATATTTCCTCAGGCAACAACTGTGGACTCTTTTTTACTTCACAGGAGTCCTGCTTGCTGGGACGTGAAGGCGGTGCGTTTACTACATTTCCACGCGGCTCGGGTAATATTTACGCTTACCAGGTATATAACTGGGGCACCTCACGTGTGGCCGACCTTAATGGAGATGGAGAGCCGGAAGATACAATATGTAATACCGCTAGGGGAGCCAGACACTATCCGGGCAGGGCCAGTCTCGAGTTCAAGGACAGGATCGAGGCGCTGGCAAAGGGAGGTGGAAATATGTTTTCCGAGGTCCAGAAGATAGAAAACAGCCGTATCTGGACTTCCACAGATCCCGGGGACTTGGCCGAGTGGCCCCCTGAGTTCCGCACAGGCCGGACAGAGGGCGGAGAACCCATCATCCATGGAACGGAGACAGTCGTAGCTTTCTTGCAAGATTGTTTCCATACCTCGGCAGCCTGCGGGGCTTCGGAGGAGCTCAGTTTTTATTTCCTGAACTTCGCCGAATCCAACGACATGGTGTATATACACTGTTTCATCCGTAATATGAGCGAGTACATCAAGTATAACTTCAGCGAGAACATCAGAGATTACTATGCCAATTTTCCGGACGGCCATACCTGGGACGGATGGATGCTCGACTGGTCCTATGGCAATGTCAGGATAGGAGGCATTGATTACCAGCAGGGCTGGGCCTTGAATTCCGAATTGGAAGCCATGTCTATCTTTGACAGGGACGGCGTGAACCCGAATTTTTCCGGCTATCCCGCCGCGGATATCGGTATAATGTTGAGGCCTCCGGGATATAATGGTGAAAGTATGGAGTTCACCGGCTACAATACCATGGGATACAGCAATCCCGAGTTCGGGTTTCCCCGCGGTATAGACCTTTTGAATACTGCGGATTTTAAAAGGAACTACCGGGCGGGCCGGGGACCATACGGACCGCATCCCTGGCTTTTCGAGGAGGTACCCAGTCCCTGGACCGGTCAACCGATGTACATGTACCCGGGCAGGCTCTACCCTGGAGACCCGTACTATGATAGAGGCTGGATCTGGGGTACAAGGCAGGCATATATCGGCAACATGTGGTGGTCTGAGCTCCATGACTTCGCCCCCAGGGACACCACGAGCTTTGATTTCGTCCGGGCGTGGGTTTACACCAAGACCCCGAACTATGCCTTCCCGCTCTCGATAACCTCCGAGCTCGCCAATCCCGAGCCGGATGAGCAGATGGAACCTTGGACCGAGAGCCTGAAAGCAGCCAAAATAGTTTACGAAGGCGGTTATATCGTGCCGGAAACCCCGGCCCCACCGCTCTTGACCATCGTCCCCGGGAACCAGGAGGTAACCATCACCTGGAGCGAGGTCAATGTCCACACTCCGGATCAATACTACTACTTCCTCCAGCAGCACCCTGAACTGGATCCGGACGGTGTTTATCGGGAATACGACTTCGAGGGCTACAGGCTTTACCGGAGCTTTGTCGGACCCTCGGACTCTCACTCGGAGCTGATTTTCCAATGCAGCTTAACGGATCAGAATATCCAGTTCTATTACGTGGATAAACAGGACACGGACGCGCCGCGGTACCGCATGCAGAACGGAATGCGGGTCTGGTACGCCCTGGTGCCTTATGATGCGAATTACGATCCCTCGATCGGCGAGGTCTTTAGCCTGCCGGATCCCGCAAGCGGCAAGGTCTGGAACCAGCCCGGACCTGCAGGCCTGTTCAATGTCCAGGCGCGAAGCAATGCCTCGAACTTCAGGCCGGCCAAAATGGAGATGGGTGATTATACCTTCGTTCCCCATTCTCCCGGCCTGACAATCACCGAGGGCAAAACTTACGAGCTCAAGGGTGACGGGACCGGGAAACTGACCGAACAGCCATTGTACATGGCTCCTACGGTCAAGGACATCAGGTTTATCCCGGTAATCCAGGAAAAGCTCAACACGGAAAAAACTATCTCCGTGGTTTGCAGCGAAGTGTCTTTCTGGCTGGAATGCGATCCCCTGGCCTGGGGCGCAGCCATATTTCAAATAGCAGATGGTGCAAATAAAGGCATGCAGTCCGTGCCGATCATGGCCGACCGCAGAGCCTCAGAAGATCTGGCGCTTGTCAGCATGAACGGTCCTGCCAGCGCTGAAGGTGTGGATTACGCTGTCGAGATGACCTATGAAGGCCTGCTCAAACCCACCCGCGTCGGAAAAGGATATCTGTTAGCTCAGGTGGACCAGGGAAGCTACTCCGGAGGGGATGTCTATGTCCCCATTGGCGGTTGCTCAGATCGACAGGTCGGAGGCTCGCCTACCTTTGTCGCCTTTGCCCGCACAGCCGTGTTGCAGGTGACCTGGAAGGATGCCGGAAACGGCAACCTGACTGTCGAGGTTGAGGATAAAATGCGCGGTGAGACGATCCCTTATGGGGAGTATATCGACGATTTCGGCTGGGGATTCATCACCCTGGAATTATATGGCGGCACTAACATCGGTGAAGGCTTCGACCCATGGGTCCCGGATTTTTACGGCTATATCGCCTATAATGTTCCAAGAAGCGAACGTACCGTGAAGTTTGCCCAGACCATCCCTGCCGACAACACAGAGCAGTTCGCCCTGTTTGCGGACGGTATAGCCTGGAAAATCGCCAGCTCGGAAAATCACAAGGCACCCGATGGGATCACCATGCCGGCGCCTGGCACGGTCTGGACCATGTACGCTTGTTACGGCAAGTGGAACGATGACAAGACTGTGTTCACCCAGTATGCGGAAATACCCTGGCTGGGCGACAAATGGGAGCTCAAGGTAAAGCCAATGTCCATGAATGCTGAGGATATCGATTTAGCTAAGATCCGGGTTGTCCCGAACCCGTATATGGCCTCCTCGGCCCTGGACCTTTCCCCGGATAACAGGCGCATCGAGTTCGTCAATCTGCCGGACCGCTGTACGATACGCATTTATACGCTCAGTGGAAACCTGGTCAACGTGCTGAACCACATCGGCGCAAATCGTCAGGGCTGGGGCAATTACCAGGACTGGGACCGCCTGGATGCGGATAACAATCCCAGGGTCCTGACAGGATATGACAATCACGGTGGAACCGAGCCCTGGAACCTGAGAAACCGCTTTGGACAGACTGTGGCCAGCGGTCTTTACTTTTTCCATGTGACGGACTCTCGAGGAGAAGCGTATACCGGCAAATTCTATGTGATCAACTGATTGCCTGGTTTTTCTTTTTTACCGGTTATGCATTTTTCCTCATTGTAAAGACGGAGGTAATCCATGTTAAGAAAAGTGGCTATAAATGCCTTATTAACCGCTGGCGCACTTCTGCTTTTCACTCTCCCCTTGCTGGGTCAGGGAGTTCTGAATCAGGAGTATACGGGTCTGGACAAGTATCCGGTCCAGGGACGGCCCGATGCCTCTTCCTTTGTCGGGGTGCGCGCCGCGGAATTTCTCACCATTCCGGTCGGAGCCAGGGGAATCGCCATGGGCAGCGCCTACTCCGCCATTGCTGACGACATCAGCTCGATCTGGTGGAATCCCGCCGGGCTCGGCTTTCTCCAGAACAGTGAGGTAATGGTCAATGTTGTCGACTATACTATGGACCTCATTTACACCTATGGTGCAGCCGCTACGCCCTTGATGGACGGCAGGCTGGTGGTAGGCGGATTTTTCGGCTATCTGGACATCCCGGAAATGGAAATCACCACGATCGAATCTCCCAACGGTACCGGGAGAACTATCAATGCCTATGACTTCCAGATGGGCGGCTCATTCGCCTATAACTTCTCCGACCGCTTCACCGCTGGCCTGAATATGAAGTACGTGCATCAGGATGTGTATTTCAACGTCAGCGGCAACGCGTTTGCAATTGATGCCGGCGCCGTTTACCATACCGAGTTCATGGACCGGGAGATCAAGATAGCCTTCGCGATCCAGAACCTGGGCACGAACATTACCATGCGTGGACCGAACCTGCTCTATAAAGTCCCGCCAGAGCAAATAGGCGGCGAGTATCCAATGGGATATACCGACTATTCCACAGACCCTGACGCGCTCCCCAGACGGGAGGCCCGCTGGGCTTACCGCCAGACGCACACCTATCGCCTGCCGACTGTGGTTAAACTTGCCGGTTCCTATAACCTTTTTACCAGTAATAAGGTCAACTGGCTGGCTGCAGGTGAACTCTGGCGCAACAGTAATATCCCGATGAGTTATTCGGCCGGTACTGAGGTGTCTTACAACTTCTCACCCTACCTTTCCGGTGCCCTGCGGATGGGCTGGAAAGTGCAGACAGACGAGTTCACCGGAGATGCCGACGACTACGGGTATGAATACCTGGGCGATAACCCGGCCTTACGCGGATTTAGTTTCGGAGGTGGCATAAAACGGGACTTGAATGGCAAGACCCTCCAGTTCGATTACGCTTACCGGAACAAGGGTCGGCTTTCGGCGGATAACTTCTTTACTGTGGGCTTCGGTTTCTAAAACTATTTTAACTTACCAGGTATTTGAACTCCCGGCCCGGCCTTGCTGCCGGGCCGGGAGTATTAAATTCCTGATACCCGGTTCTTCTTTATCACGCTTGGATGATCAACTGGAACCGGAAAGCTTTAACAGGCTCTCGATAAGCAGGGGATTTTCTACTTTGAAAAATCTGTTCTCTAAATGTTAACCGCCTTCCTTCATCCACCGTCTTCCTCAAGGTTGGAAATGTATTTTTTACCTATCATGGAGCGGAAGAAATGTATTTTAAAAAGCATTTAATCATTAAGCTCGCGGCGATTGTTTTTCCCCTTCTATTCAGCTCCATGGTTTGCGGACAGTCCGGGCCCGGGAGACCGGCTTACCTTGACCCCGCTCAACCGCTTGAAAAAAGAGTCGAGGACCTGCTCGGCAGGATGACTTTGGCGGAAAAAATCGGGCAGATGAATATGCCTACTGTTTCAGGGCCGGGGTTTGGGAAAAGCATCCCGGAAAAGATGGATGGAGCCCGGAGATTTGCCGAGGGAACAAAAGATGAGGGTATCGGACCGGCGGGTGGTTTCTTTGCTCTTCCAGCTAATATCCTGCATAAAGGACCTCGCCAGCAGGCGGAATTCTTGAATGAACTGCAGAAAATCGCCACCGGTAAAACCCGTTTAAAAATACCGCTGCTCGAGACAGAGGAAGGCACCCACGGTTTCTTGAGTCCGGGCGCAACGATTTTTCCTGAAGGACTGGCAATCGGCAGCACCTGGGATATGGACCTGGTCAGGGAGATCTACTCTGTGGCCGCAAAAGAAGCCCGGGCTGTGGGCATCCACCAGTTGTGCACTTTAGTGGTCGAGCCTAACCGGGACCCGCGGCTGGGAAGGAACGAGGAAGGATACAGCGAAGACCCGTTTCTCTGCGCGGCGATAGCGGAATCCATTGTTAAAGGAATGCAGGGGGAAGACCTGGCCGCTCCGGACAAGGCGGTCTCGGTTTTATGCCACTATCCGGGTCAGGGTCAGCCTGTCAGCGGACTGGAAAGAGGGGCCATGGAGATCAGTGAAAGAATGCTGAGAGAGGTTTTCCTGCCTCCCTTTGCTGCAGGCATCAGGCGCAGCGGCGCCCTGGGGGTCATGGCCACCTATCCGGCGATGGACGGCGTGCCTGTACATGCCTCGAAAAAAATTTTAACTGATATCCTGCGGGAGGAACTGGGTTTCAAAGGCCTGGTGCTGAGTGAAGGGGCGGGTATTAGCAGCCTAATCTATGA
>Ga0307379_10004324_pt1 | contig 20306 bp, 7 predicted proteins | sample UN2MG_FD_202237 | JGI IMG/M metagenome (GOLD analysis project Ga0307379, IMG submission 202237) | Soil microbial communities from Risofladan, Vaasa, Finland - UN-2 | ecosystem: Environmental > Terrestrial > Soil > Coastal area > Acid sulfate soil | place: Finland: Risofladan, Vaasa | collected... | reverse complement strand
CGTAGGCTCGGCCGATTACAAGATGCACGCGATAGCCGACAACGGCACGCGCATCTGGTCGTTCAAGACGGGCGGGCGCGTCTATTCATCGCCCATTCCGCACGGGGATGAGGTTTACTTCGGCTCCGACGACGGCACGCTATACAAGGTGGACGTCGACTCGGGCATCCTCATCTGGGAATTCAAGACTCTCGACCGCATCCGCAGCTCGCCGGCCATCGACGGCAAGAACGTTTACTTCGCCTCGTGGGACGGCTTCATTTACGCGGTGAACATCACCAGCGGCATGCCGGCCTGGAAGACGCTGATCGCGCAGTTCACGCGCTCGTCGCCGGCGGTTCACGATGGCCGCGTTTACATAGGCGATGAAAACGGCGCCGTGCATTGCATAAACGCGTCAAACGGCCAGCCGCTGTGGAAGGCCGAGATAGGCGGCCAAATCTCGACGTGCCCGCTGGTTACGCCCGACGGCGTGTTTGCCGCGGCCGACGACGGCACAGGCGCGCTCATCGGCCTCGACGGTTCCATAAAGTGGAAACGCGATCTGCTCGGAAGCCTGCGCTCGGCCGGAGGGCCACCGCCGCGCCTTACCGGGCAGCCATTCGCCACGAAAACGCAGGTGTTCATCACCAGCAACAGCGGCGTGGTCATGATCAACCGCCAATCGGGCGAGCGCGACGCGCGGTTCGTGCCGCCATCATCCGGCGGCAACTGCACCTGGGCGGCGCCCTACGGCAATTCCCTGTGCCTTGTTGTCAGCCATGCACGCTTCAACGGCTCGGTTTCGCGCTTTGTAATCGAGCACGGCGGCGGAGTGAGGATGTGGCAGCCAAAGTAGCAGACGCCCGGCCAACCGGAACATTATATAGGAATACGCAATGATCCGACGACCACTGATCATGCTTTGCTTTCTCTTCCTGGCGGCGCAGGCCCGCGCGGAAGAGAAGCCGCAGACTTATCACGTTATCAGCAATTTTACAAAGGTGCTGCCGTCTAGCGAGGCCATAGAATGCTCGGTAAGCGGCACCGGCCAGCGCATCGGCGTGGCGGCCGCTCGCCTGCGTTACAAGCTGCCGGAAAAGGGCGGCAACGTGCAAACGTCGCTCCCGCAAGAGTTTTGGCTGCTTCAGTCTTCGGGCCGCGTGGTGCTGTGGGTGAAAGGCGACGGCTCCGGAAACGAGCTGCTCTTCCGCTTTATGCACGCCGAGCTGCAGGTCGACCAATGGGGCAACCGCAACTTCCGCAATCAACGGCAGGAGATGCTCGAGCGTATCCCCCTGAACTTTGTGGGCTGGGCCGAGCGCAGCCTGCCGGTGGAGGTGCCGGCCGGCCGCATCGCGTGGATAACCGATATAGTGATCTGCAAGCCCAATGAACGCGACGGGCAGGTTGAGGGCGAGATAATGCTCGACCACCTCCGCCTGTATCCGGCGCAAGACAACGCCCCGTCGTTCGCCGCACTCGATTTCGACGGGCCGTCGATCCGGCCATACGGCACCTCGATCGGCTTTGTTTTGCAGGCTGCAAACTTCACCAACGCACCTGCTGCCTTCACCGTGCGTGTAACCATGACCGACCGCAACGACGTGACTATGATCGACCGCCGGTTCGACGACGTGCCCGTGGGCGGCGGCGAGTACCGCGAGGCAAAACTGGTGCTCAAACCTGAAAACCTCCACCTCTACCTGCCGCCGTTCAATGTGAAGGCCGAAATCAGCAGCCCCGACATCTCGCGAACGCCCGGCCTGAATACGAAGCTGGTGATGGGCAACAGTTGGCTGTTGTTCGACGACTTCAGCAACGTCTTCGGCCGCTGGTTCACATCGGGCATGGGCTTCCACTGGGGCCCAAGCAACGAGATTTACGGCGAGATGCAAACGGCCTGCGCCCGCACGCAAACCAACGCCCGCATCAGCCGCGTTGGAATCGAAAAGCCCGCCGACCCCAACCAGCCCGCGCCGCCCGGCCGCTATGCGATGAAGATCGATTACTTCGGCAACACGATGATCTTCAACGGCATCCAGCGCTACCTCCCTGGCGACCCATACCGGATGGGAATGTGGGTCTACGGCGACGGAAGCGGGGCAGACCTGCACGCGGTGGTGCTCGATTTCACCGGCGCCGGCTCCACCTTCTACACGTGGAAACGCAGCTTCGGCGAGCGAAAAGTTTGCACGCTCGATTTCCAAGGCTGGCGCTATTTCGACTTTCCCCTGCCCGGCAACGGCGTAGGCCCCCGCACGCCACGCGGATCGACCGATGCCATAGATTTTCCGCTCGACCTCACCGCACTGGCGATCATCCCCAAACGCGGCGAGGCCCCCAAGGAAGGCTCCATCAGAATCGGCCCGATCTTCATCGACACACAGCAAACGCGCTCCGAGGCGCTCTCGGTGCAGCTGGGCTACGACGACCCCAACCACGAATACGCCCCCGCGCTCAACGCCTGGGCCGCCGTCCAAAACGGTTGGCGACTCTCCGACAGCAACGCCAGCGTCACGTGGACCCTCTGTGACCGCGACGACGAGGAACTCGCACGCGGACGGCAGGATTTTGCGCTCAAGCCGACGCAGATGACCACATTCAAGATCGATCTGGCGGCGCACGCGCAGAAGATAGCCGGCGCCATCGGCCCGCTGCGCCTCAGAGTTTCCGCAAACGATACCAGAGAGATGGCATCGGCCGAGGCGCAGATCATCTTGGCAAAGCCCGACAGCACGGTGCTCGTCAGCGATTTCGAGGTCGAGCGCAGCTATCAGGCCCTCGAGGCGTGGCAGGCTGGCCGCCGCGCTGATCGGCCCGCAACAACCACCAGCACCGAGCAAAAGCGCTCGGGCGGCCGATCGCTTGCAATGCGCTGGCGCAAAGGCGAACCGCTCTTCGCATCGATCGACCCGCCCCTCCAGGGCCAGCCGGTGTCGATCTCGATGTGGGTGCACGGCGACCGCTCAAACGTGCTTTTTTACCCGCTCATCGGCGACACGTTCGGCGTGGTGAGCGGCGTAGAACACTGCCAGTGGGACCTGTTTCTGCCGCGCACCGACGGCCCCCTGCAGAACGCTGTGAAGATCGATTGGGCCGGCTGGCGCGAGGTAACCTTCCGCCTGCCCGTCATTCCGTCTAGCTGGAACCAGCCGCAGCCCGTGCTGCCGTTCGCGCCCAGTTATCCGCTGGGCGTGCATCTGGCAATCCATCCGGTCGACGGCATCGAAGGCGAGCAAGGCGTTGTTTACGTCGACGACATCCGCGTGCGCACGCACCTGCCGGTTGTTGAGCGGCTCGGTATGCGACTGGAGCGCGCCGGCGAGTCTAATCTCGCCCAGCCCGGCGGCAGCGTGCGCGTCACGGTGGTCAATCACGAAACGCCCGGAGGCGACGCACGCGGCACGCAGAAGGCTGTGCTCTCCGGCGGGTTGTTCGACTGGCGCGGCCGGCGTGTAAACGGCTCCGACACAAACGTTGAAGTAGCGCCCGGCACCTCGCGGACCGTCGAGATTGCCCGCAATATCGAACCCGGCGCATACGCGGTGAAAGCAGAACTCAAAAGCGGCGACACGGTGATCGCGTCCATCGCCGACGACCTCCTGGTCATGAATCCCGCCGCGGTGCTCGGCGACCAATGGCAGAAGGCGCTGCACGATTCCGCCAAGCTCAACGTGCCGCTGAAGAACCGATACATGCTCGTGCGGCACGACTGGGACTGGACGGAGTTTCAGCCAGGAAACATCCAGGTCGACACGTTGATGTCAGCCGCAAACATGACGAAGCAGTCCTTTATGGACCCCTACATGCTCCTCGGCTTCAGCGCATACTGGGCCGCATCGTCAGGCTACGAAGACATGCTCGCCGACGAGCTTTCCACGCGCGACAGCTCGGCGCCCGGCGGACGCGACTGGGGCCACGCCGTCGATATCTTCCAAACCCCCGCACGCCTCGACGACTGGGAGAACTACGTGTGCGAGATGATGCGAATGACCGGCTCCTACATGTCCGGATGGGTCCTGTGGGACTCGCCCGACAACCCCGCGTTTGTGGGCGTGCAGCCAAAGGCTTTCGCACAGATGATCAGGATCACCGACAAATGGCGCCGCCGCTATTGCCCCGACTTGCCGCTGATCATCGGCGGCCTCAGCCGCGCCACCGCCATCGGCTACCTCGGCGACGTTACCACCACCGGCTGGCTGGACCTGCGTTACGCCGAGATCGAGAAATTCCTGGAAAAACGCGCGCCCGCCCACACTATTCGCTCGCTGCAGAAAGCGCTCGAAGGCTCGGCCGCGGCACCGGCCTCCACCGAAGCCAAACCGGCCGGCGCCTTTTCCGACCGCGAAATCCTCGATACGCGCATCGCCGTGTCGCGCCAGGCCACCACCGACGCAACCTTCGAGCTGCGCTCCGCCGTGCTCCGAGCGTGGGTGCCGCGGCTGCAACGCGAACTGACCGAAGCAAAGGTGGACGGCGTTGAACTGCTCGGCCAGATACTCGATGAAAATCCAATCGATTTCTTCTCCGGCGTAAACGTCCGCATCGACGCCGGCCGCATCTCGCCCGAAGACGGCCAACTGGCCGAATACATCGAAGACATTCACCAGTTTCTCAGCGGCAAAACAGCCGACGGCAAATCCGTAATCGTTACCGACCTCGATTGGGCCGTCGAAACGGTTGAGGGCGGTCTAGATGCTTTCGACCAAGCCGCAAATCTTGCGCGGGCTACACTGCTGCTCGATCCGCTGAACGTGCAGCCCGTGCTGATGCTGCACAACGAAGACACCGTTCGCGGCGGATTCGGCCTGTCGTGGCGCGAAACGCTCACCATCCCCCCGATGACCGTGAAGCCGCCCGCTTTCCAGTTCAAACCGGGCTGGCTTGCGATGGTGCGCCTGAAGCAATTCCTTGACGACACGAAATTCGTGGCCGAGATACCAGTGCACGACGTCATTCCCGGCGGCACCCGCTGCATGCTCTTCGAGCGCACCGCCGACCGCAAGCCGGTGATAATGGTCTGGCGAACGGTTGGCGAGGGGGGCGTGTCGTTTGCCTCCACCGGCCTGAAAGCTGAATCTTCGGAAGACATTTTCGCGGCGCGAGTGCCGGCTGAAAACAACTGGCATTCGATCGGCAAAATGCCCGTGATCTTTGTGCTTGCAGCCGGCGAAGAGCCGGCCGCACAGGCGCTCAGCCGCCTGACCGTGCGCGACGGCACCGCCGCACCCGCCTGGCCGCAAACCGTGCTGGCCTCGTTCTCGCACGCAAACGGCCAGCGCTGGAAATACGAGCACACCGGCGGACGTGAAGCGACCTTCGCCGGCCGCACCACCGAATACAGGCCGCAGTCGTGGCCGGGGCTCGAATTCGCCGACGGCGGCAGCGAGCGGTTCGAGGTGGAAGTGCCGCAGGGCGCCGCCCTCGTGCTGCGCAAGAAATATTTCCTGGGCGACAAACGCAAGATCGTTGACGCGCTGAAGACGGACGCCGCCACCGTCCCGGACGGCACCCCGGCCGCCGCCGCACCGGCCGATGCCGCCGGCAAAGCTGCCTCGGATGCCAACGCTCTGGAGGCGGCGCATGGCGGCGGCCACGCGGCCGAGGTGCTGGTAAACGGCAAATCGCAGGGCACGTGGGACCTCTCGCGCATAGAGGAGGACCTCTCGGGCGGGCTGCGCCACGCCATATTTGTGATCGGCGCCGAAGCCCTCCAGGGAGCCGCGCGCGCGGCCATCGAAATCAAATACGCCGGCCCGGCCAATTCCGCCGGCTGGTCGATCTACGCCTGCCGCAACGCCGAATTCCCCCTCAGCGCGCTTGGCGCCATCCACGCCGACTCGCGAGTCGTAAGCCCCCGGCCCGGCCGCAACGTGGCCGGCCTGCCGCTGCGCATCGGCACCGCCGCCTACGCAAACGGCATCGGCGCGTTCGCTCCGTGCGTGATCGACTATCCCATCAACGGCCAATTCAAGCGGTTCACCGCCGAAGCCGGCGTCGACGCCGCCACCGAGGGCAGAGGCTCGGTAGTCTTCGAGGTGCACGCCGACGGCCGCAAGCTGTGGAACTCACCGGTAATCACCGGCCTCGACAAGCCGCGCGAGGTGAACGTGGACATCACCAACGTAAAGCGACTGCGGCTGATCGTTACCGACGGCGGCGACGGCAACCGCTTCGACGCCGCAAACTGGTGCAACGCCATGCTGCATCGGTGAAAGCCCCACCATCGTTACACTCATCGGTCAACCCCGCGCCTCGGGCAAACGCCTGAGGCGCGGGGTTATTTTTTTATTTTTATTGTTTATTTTTCCTTGACAAATGCAAATTCCGTGATATTATTATTGTAGAGGGCAGCAGATGGGAGAAGCTGCCCGCCGCACAGGCTCCGCAGCAGAAGCTCGGAGCACCGCAGGCTGCTGTTTTGAGCCTGGAAGGCCCGGTCGGACAGAATTTTCCGGCCGTGAGCATTTCATTGAGGGATAGACACACTACCCCCGCGCAAGAACACCAGACCGGGCGCCAACAAGCGCGCCACTCGCCTTCCTTCGAAAAAACCTTTTCGGGCCGTTGCCTTTCACACGGCTGGCATTGTGCAAAATGCCTGACAGGATTCTGCGCCGCCAGCTAACGCACGGAGGACATATCATGAAGGGTTTTCTCGCCGCATTGTCTCTGCTCATAGCGTCACTTCTGCCCGTATCCGCCGGCACGATATGGCTGGACGGCCCATTCGAGTATGAGCGCGGCCAAGCGCGCCTGTCGCCGGGTGGCGGCCGCGTGACCGTCAGGGTGTACGGCAGGGATTTTCGCGGCGTTGAAGGTATTCAATTCGTGCTGAAGTTCATCAACGTGAACGGCCAAGACGATGCCGCTGTAGTTCCTCCCATTTTCAAGATCAGCACTACGGAAGGGAGCGAGCTGTTCGGCGGCCAGGCCATTTTCATCAACGAGCATATCTTCAGACCGGACATGGTGTATGCGCTCTGCATGCCGGACTGCACATTCTTCGCCTTCCTGCTTGATTACCCAGTGAATATACCGGCAGGAAGCAGCGACCGGACATGGCTAATGGACATCACGTGTGATTATGCTCCCGGTGCCGGTGGTCCCTATGTGGTCATGCTCGATCAGTATCGTTCACTATTGGCAGGTCCCAACTACACTGAACTGCCATTGAGGTGTATTGACGGACGGTTTTCGATCGGTAGCAGAGACCTGTACGTTGACGATGATGCTCCCGGCGACCCGGGGCCGGGCGACCCTTCCGTCAGCGACCCGGATGAAGACGGTTCGCTCGATCACGCGTTCGATTCGATCCAGGAGGCCATAGACGCAGCCTCCGACGGCGACACAGTGATCGTTCTGGACGGAACCTACACCGGCACCGGCAACCGCGACATAACCTTCTCCGGCAAGGAGATAATGGTCTATTCCCTCGGCGGCATCGCGGAAGACTGCATCATTGACTGCGAAGGCACAGCCAATGACAACCATCGCGGCTTTGCCTTCCTCGATGGCGAGAGCCGCAACACCGTCCTCGATGGTTTCACCATAAAAAACGCCTACTGCAGAAACGCGAACGGGGCAGGGATCTACTGCCGGCAATCGTCCCCAACAATATCACACTGCCTCATCCGCGACAACAAAGTCGACTATCAGAATTCAGAGGTGGCGGCCGTCAACGGCGGTGGTATTTACCTGGAACATTCCTCTTCAGCCATTGTGAAGAACAGAATACGCGGTAATACATCCTATTGGCACGGTGGCGGGATTTCCTGCACCGGCTCCGGCACGCCGCTGATAGCGGAGAACGATATCGGTGGCGATGCAGGCAGCGATGCGAATCTGGCGCCGTTCGGGGCAGGTATCTACTGCGGTAACAACGTTTGCCCCACAATCTCGCGCAACACGATTCGACGCAATCGCACCTTGTACAGCTCAATCAACAACCGCTTCATCGGTGGCCTCGCTCTTGGCGGCGCGGGGCTGTATTGCCACCGCGCCTCGAGCTCTACTGTCATTGTTGACAATAGCTTCCTGGACAACCGGCCGGGCGAAGACAAGACTTGCTACGGCGGCGCGATCTTTGTTGACGGTGCTTCTCTGAAGATCATGGACAATCATATCCAGGCCAATGCGGCAAGGTTCGGCGCCGGCATCTACTGCACGGGCAACTCATCGCCTGAGATCCTGAGAAACAGGATTGAATCGAATAGCACACTCGACCCAGGCGAGGGAGGGGGAATCTTCTACGATGCATGCAGCCCTGTGATAATGGGTAACTGGATCCTCAGGAACTCCGCCTATGGTCGCGGGGGCGGTCTTTGCGTTCGCAACTCCTCCGGCTCCAGGGTCACATCCAACATCTTTGCCGAAAATCGGGCCGAGACCGGGGGCGCCGCATACATCGATATCTCCTCGGCGGCTTTCCGCAACAATACTGTCGTAGGCAATGCGGCCAGTATATGCGGTGGTATCTACTGCAACTGGGCCTCGAAAAACACCATCGTACAAAGCTGCATCTTCTGGGATAATGGCACTGATTTCCAGGGCTGCACACCAAGGTATTCGTGCTTCAACACCGCGTTTGATGGTTATCCAGAATACAATACACCCAGATACCCACATCTGAGCCAAGACTACCATCTGAAAAGCTACTCCCCTTGCATAGACGCCGGGGATTATGCAGGGATGTATGAATCCGAGGTTGACATAGACGGCGATCCTCGGAAGTTGGGGCCACAAGTTGACATAGGCGCCGACGAACGTACTTCCAAGAGCCCTGATGCCGATGCCGATGGCCTTCCCGACCATTGGGAGCAGGCATTCTTTGGCGGCACCGCCCAAAGGCCCAACGATGACTTCGATTTCGACGGCCTCACAAACCTCAAAGAGTACCTCAGCGGCACCAACCCGGCATCCCCGAACCTCGCCATCGCATATGTCAGGTGGGGGGCCGATCCCCAAACCGCCAACGGCACTATCGATCATCCTTACCCCTCCATACAGCAGGGCGTGGATGCCGCCAGCAAAACCGTGCGCGTCGCTGAGGCAAGAGACGGCCAAGTACTCAAAGCATACGAAGAGCAGGTAATAGTCAATGCGAAGGCCCTTGATATCGAAGGAGGTTACAACAGCGATTTCTCGCAGCGGGACAGGGCTTTGTACAAGACGGTTGTTGACGCCTCGTCCATAGCGGGCGCGTCGGTATTCACCTTCCTGTACACCGCGGGCGGGTCAATCACCGGCTTCGACGAGATCACCGGAGGCTCGTCTGATTGCGGCGGCGGCATCCTGTGCGTGGAGTCTGAGATAGTCATCAGTAACAACGGCATCACCGGCAATTCAGCGACAAAGGGAGGAGGCATTTGCTGCCAATGCACCTATCGACGGCCAATAATAGCAGACAACGATATATCCGCCAACAGCGCCGATGACGGGGGCGGAGTCTACGCGTCGCGGTACGCACCACAAATTCTAGGAAACTCCATCAGCGGCAACATTGCCACCGGCAGGGGAGGGGCAGTATTCTGCGACTCTGCCCAAGCGACGCTCAGGATATCCGGCAACACCATGACTTCTAATATTTCATACGGTTACGGCGGTGCAATCTATCTGCACAAGTGTCGGTATTCAGGCATAGGCACCAGCCCTCCGGGTTGGACAGACACACAACCTTGGAGCGGAAATGTGATGGTATCGAACGGCGCATTCCTCGGCGGCGGAGCCGTCTGTCTCAGCTTCTGCAGGGAGCTCTATATTAAAGGGAACATCATGGCGACCAACTCCAGTGGAGAGGGGGGTGCAATGCTCAGTTTGTCTTCTTCCTCCATCGTGTTCGAGAATAACACGGTAGCAGACAATGCGGCACCGTAGAATCGTGTGCGAGTGGCTTTTAATCCGTCTGTGGTAGCATCGATTTGTAGTGTGGTGATGTTTCTCCTTGAAAGAGACCCTCAAGAAGGAGAGGAACATGCATAGAATGTTGCTGGTCATCGCTGCTGTAGCATTCGCGATCCTGAACAACTCGCTTTTGGAGGCGGCGGAGGTTCCGCCATTCAATGGCGATATCGTCTTCGGCCAGGTAGTGGTCAGATTCACGAATGATGCCAAGGACGCCGCTGAACGTGTCTTGGTGGGCAAAGGCTATACGGTGAAGAGAGACTTGCCCAATATCGGAGCACAAGTCTGGTCGCTTCCGGCCGGCAAAACGGTCATCGAGGCCATTGAGGAAGCCGCTGCAATTCCCGGCATTGTTGTGGCTGAACCAAGCTATGTGGTGCGGCTGTCGGCAGCCTATGACGGCGACTTTCTTGGATACCAATATGCACCTCTTCTGATGGATCTGCCCATTGCGTGGGATTCGGAAACTGGATCTCCATCTGTGATTGTGGCTGTTCTCGATTCGGGGGTATGGTCGAATCATTTCGATTTGAAGTCCAACATGATTCCGGGGTGGGATTTTGCGGATGACGATGGCGATGCGAATCCGGATTTCGAAGGGGATGAGCGCACGCGATCACATGGAACGATGGTAGCCGGCATAATTGCCGCGGTGAACAATAATCACGGCGGCATCGCAGGCGTGTCCTGGTTCTCAAAGATCATGCCCCTCCGCCTTGGCGAGCAGTTTACTGCTGAATTGGCCGCGGAAGCCTTGCTGTATGCCGCAAGGAATGGAGCCGTCATCGCCAATACAAGCTTCGCTTTCCCGAAGTTTTCGTACCTTCTGTTCGAGTCCGTGCAGGAAGCGCAAGATGCGGGCGTGCTGATTTGCGCAGCCGCGGGTAATGACTCGTGCAACAATGATGCCTTGCCGCAATACCCCGCCAGCTACGGCCTTGCCAACGTCCTCTCGGTCGCGTCCACAAACGTCGATGATCGCCTTTCGACGTATTCGAACTACGGTGCCAGAAGCGTTGACCTCGCTGCCCCGGGAGAGCATATCTATAGCACATGCCTCCAGGTCGACGGCTTGCTGAAGTATGCCAGCGGCACCTCTTATGCGGCCCCTCAGGTGGCAGGCATTGCGGCGTTAGTAGCCTCCAAACACAGCGCCATCTCGCCACATGGAATGCGCCTGAAGATAATGGAAGGCTGCGACGGGAGCCGTTCCCTGAACGGGAAATGCGTTGCCGGGCGTGCGAACGCCGCAAAAGCACTGTCGGCGAGTCTTCCGGCCACGCACCGCTATGAAAGAACCATTCCGCCTCTCCCTGTTCCCCAGGACGCGGACGGCGTTTCGGACGTCCTGTCCGTCGAAAGCGATCTCAAGGCGCGCGATGTGTTCGTCACAGTGAACATCGAGCACACGCGCATGCAGGACCTGGATGTCACGCTCGAGCACGAGGGAAAGACAGCGCTCCTTGCCGGCGGAGTCGGCTCGGAGATCGGGTTCGGCCCCTGGCCCGAGAACGGGTGCACCTTCAAAACGAGCTGGCTATTCAGGGGCGCCAGTCTTCACGGAGCATGGATTCTGTCTATTAGAGACACGCAGAATAACGGGCATACCGGCTCGCTCTGCGGATGGTCCATCGAAGCATACGTCTCCGACCCATCCGGCGGCGGGATTACGTGCGCGAGCGATTCGTCGATGCAGGTGAAGAACTCGATCATCTGGGGAAACGAGGCGGCAAACGGCTCTCAGATCGCTCTGAAATCCTCGACCATCTCGGTCAGCTACAGCAACGTTGAGGACGGCGAGAACGGAGTGTACATGGAGGATTCCACGAAAAGTTGGGGCACCGGCAACATATCGTCCGATCCGCTCTTTGCCGACGATTCGGACCCCGACCCGGAGGAGCGCGACTACCACCTGAAATCCGTGAAAGGCCGCTACACCGACGCCGGCTGGCTCACGGACGCCGTGAGCAGCCCCAGCCTCGACGGGGGCGATCCCGGCTCCGCCTATGCAAACGAGCCTGTCCCCCACGGATTCCAGATCAACATGGGCGCCTACGGCAACTCGCCTCAAGCCTCGAAGAGCATCCATTGGCGGCTCGAAGGCGACGTGAACGGCGACTGCAAGGTCCGCGTCGAAGACCTCTGGTTCGTGCGCGGCAAGCTCAATCAGCCTGTCGGCAGCGGCGACAATTGGCAGGCCGACGTAAATCGAGACGGAAAGATCAACGTGCTGGACCTTATCTACGTGCGCAACCGGCTGTATACCTATTGCCCGTGAGTCGTGCCGTGCGCTGAAACGCCCGAAACCGCCACCCGCTACCCCAACAGCCCCGCACCGGGCACACGCCAAGGATGCGGGCTGTTCTTTTCTGCTCTGGCGCTACGCGCCTGATTTTGCTTGAAAGCTGCGCCCTTTGCCCTTATAATTTGTTGTAAGTGATAATCCGGACGGAACTGTCTGGCTGAACCGGGAAACGTCGGTGCGGCGGGCGGTGTTGGCTTTGTTACGATCCGAAAAACGAAAAGGGGATGCATGATCAGGATTACCGCACGAGGCAACGAGCCTATAGAGAAACTGGTAAGGCGCTTCAAGAAGAAGTGCGAGAGGGAAGGTTTGATCAGAGACATAAGGCGTTGCTCATATTACGAGAAGCCAAGCGAGCGCAAGCGCCGCGAAGAACGACGTTCGGTGAGGCGCCAGAGGATGGAATCGGTCTTGCCGCAACGCTGAGCGCCCATTTGGCTGCAGAACGCCCGCGAATCCCCCGGCCGGGGATGTTCAGGTCTGAAAGGCTTGATTGAAAGCCGGCGGCGCATAAGACACAAGACGTCCCAACCGCCTTTTGCTATGCGAACGGATGAGTTGGGGCGTCTCTACATGTGCGTGCCGGGGCTATTCCCGAGGGTTGCCTTGACGGATGGAAACGCGATGTATGCAATAGAAACAAAAGGGTTGTCCAAGGTATACAAAGACTTCTGGGGCCGGCCCAGGGTAAACGCGCTGAACTCGCTGAACCTCGCGGTCGGCCAGGGCGAGATATTCGGGCTGCTGGGGCCAAACGGCTCGGGCAAGACCACGACCACCAAATTGCTGCTGGGCCTCATCTTCCCTTCGGCCGGCGAGGCATACGTGCTGGGCAAACCGGCCGGCGACGTTGCCACCAAGCAGCGCATCGGCTTCCTGCCCGAGGAATCCTACCTTTACCGCTTCCTCAACGCCGAGGAAACGCTCGATTTCTACGCGCGGCTCTTCAAGATGCCGCGAAAAGAACGCCACAAGAAAATCGACGAGCTGATCGAAATGGTGGGCCTCACCGACGCCCGCAAGCGCCCGCTGAAGGAATACTCGAAGGGCATGGCCCGCCGCATCGGCCTCGCACAGGCGTTGATAAACGATCCCGACCTCGTGTTCCTCGACGAGCCGACCAGCGGGCTTGATCCCATCGGCACGCGCGACGTAAAGAATCTCATCATCGAGCTGGGCAAACGCGGCAAGACCGTTTTGTTGTGCTCGCACCTGCTGGCAGACGTGGAGGAGGTGTGCGACCGCATAGCGCTGCTGGTGCGCGGCAACCTCAAGAAGCTCGGCGAGGTAAAGGAGCTACTGGCCGACAAGGACGCCCTGCAGTTCACGGTAAAGAATCCGCCGGCCGACGCGGCCGAGCGCGTGAAGGCGCTGGTGGCCCAGATGGGCGGGTCGCTCGAGGGCGTCGAAAACCCCGTTGAGACGCTCGAAGAGCTGTTCCTGAAAGTGGTGAAGGAAGACAAGGCGGGGGGCGCCGGCCGCTAGCCCGCGCCGTTCATTTCACATATCCTGCAAGATCGCGGAATCCATGGCAGTGAAACAATCATCCCAACCGCTGGCATCGCTCGTCGGCCGTTTCGCGGCGTCGACCACGCTGACGATCGCCCGGCATTCGTTCAAGGAGGCGGTGCGAAAGCGGCTGCTGGTGGTGACGGGGCTGTTTGCGCTGGTGCTGATCGCCACCGCGCCCTCCTGGCCGACGATGAGCGACGAGGATCTGGTGAAGCTGGTGGAAGACGTGTCGCTGACGGCGATGACGTTTCTCGGCATCATCATAGCAGTTTTCATATCAGCATATTCGCTGCCGTCGGACATCGACGAGAAGCGCATCTTCACACTAGCTACAAAGCCTGTGCATCGGCACCAGATACTCCTGGGCAAGTTCCTGGGCTTCCTCGCGCTGTTTGCCGTGGTGCTCGCGCTGATGGGCGCGTTCAGCAACGTGGTGATCAGAAGCGTGTCGACGTATTCGCGCGTGGAGGTGACGGCGGGCGAGGCGGCGATCCACATAAACGGCCAGCCCGTGGGCGCGGCCGGTAAGGGCCGCACGCTGCGTGTGCTGAAAACCGACGGCAAGTTTCATCACGTGGTTTTGCCCGATGATCTGGTGATAAATGAAGCCGCCATTGCCGCCGCCGACGTTGAAGCCGACCGCACCACCCGGCAGCTTACGGTGAAAGCCGAAACCGCGCGGCTGCTTTACAATGGCGTGTGCGTGGCCGAGGCGCCCAAGGGCACCAAGCTTGCGATGCGGGAAAAGGCGGGTGATTCGTTTGTAGTGATTTTGCCAGCGAACCTCCGCGCGCGGAAGGCGATGGTGCCGGTTGAGAGCACGTCGGCTCCGCGTTGGAGCGTGATCAGCAAGAAACGCATCGTTGAATCGGCCGCGCGAATTTACCGCAGCCGCGGCCTCGCCCGATACGATCGAAAGAGCCAGGCCGTGGAGCTTCAGATCGGTGTTACCGTAGTCCAAGGCGACGATCAGGTGCGCGAAATCTGGAGCTTCGGGAATGCTGCTGCAGATCTGCCGCCGGCAGGTCTGCCGCCGGACGCGAAGCAGGTGGACGTGGCGCTGCGCGTGGCGGGCATAAGCGGGATCGTGGCCGGGAACGCGCCCGGGCAGGATACGAAGCTCGACAGGTTTAAGGCATCGATCGTGGTGCTGAATACGAAAACGGGGCAGCGGCACGAGGGGCAGATAGAGGCGCTGGCGGGCACGAAAGGGTTCGTGAGCCGCTTTTCGATGCCGCGCGAGATGCTTGGCGGCGACCTCGAGCTGTCGCTCGTGCGGATCACGCCGGCATTTCATCGCGACTCGCCCGACCAATTCGACGGCGACCGCACATGCACGTGGCGCTTCCGCGGCCTCCGGAACCAAAGGTTCCCGGCGGGTGCCGCGATCCGCGGCGAGATGCAGTTTGAGATCACGAAAAACGGGCTGCCGGCACACGGTGCTCAGGCGGCTGAAGTGTGCTTCCGAGTGTCCTGCCCGTCCGACGGCCGCAGCGAGATTGTGATGGTGCCGGCGAGGAACGGCAAGCCGGTAGAGTTTGCATTCAGCCGCGATCTCGTGTCGCCCGACGGCCGCGTTGATATCAAGCTCGAGAGCGTGCCCAGGCGCTTTGCAGTGGGGGTGAGTGCGAAGGACAACCTGGCGTTGAGGCTGCTGGCGCGGCCGGCCAGCTTCGAGTGGAGCTACGGCAAGGCAGTGCTGCTGGTGTTTTGCCAGGTGATGCTGGTGAGCGGCGCCACGATCTCGGCGTCTACTTTCGTTTCCGGCGGCGTGGCGGCGCTCGTTGGGTTCTTCGTTTACTTCTGCGGCCTGCTGGCGGGCTTTGCACGCGATCTGCTGATCAACCCCACGGCCTACCTGTCGGGCCACCACCACGGGCAGAGCCATGCGGCCGAGGGTGCCGGTGCATCGTGGGAGATCGGCAAGGTGCTCCTGAAGGTGTTTGTGAATATCGTGCCCGACGTAAACAAGCTCGACGGAAAGGCGTTCATCCTGAAGGGTCTCGATGTGCCAAATGCGGCCGTCGTTACCGGTGCAGGCATCACGATACTCTACGTGGCCATATTCATGGCAATCGCCTACGTGATTTTCAGGCGCAAGGAGTTTGGTTGATGGGCGGGCGGGGTTTCACATCCAGAACCAGGCTCATAAGCGTGGGCCTCATCATCGCGCTGCTGCTGTCGATGGGCGTGCTTCTCCAGCCTCGGATAAACGACGTGCGCGCACGCAGCGAGCTGATATCGAGCGCCCCTCTGAAGGAGCTGCCGGCCGGCGAGTTTTTCGGCACGGTGCTGCTTGGCGGCTTCCGCGCGATCGCGGTTGATCTGATATGGCTTAAAGCGCAGGAGGCCGAGAAGAACCGCGATTGGCACCGCTATTTCCTGCTCTGCCAGCTCATCGCATCGCTGCAGCCCAGGTTCATCGAGGTGTGGATTTTCAACAGTTGGAATATGACCTACAACCTCTCGCTCACCGCCTCCACAAACAAGGAGGGCTGGGATTGGGTGAAGAAAGGCATAGCCTTTGCCGAAGAGGGCTACGAGCGCAATAAGGAGCGGCAAGACAGTTGGAAGCTGGCCTGGAACATCGGCTATTACTACTATCACAAGTGCGGGCGCGTCGGCGACGAGCGCGGCAAGGAATTCCAGCGCTGGCTGCAAGAAGAAACCGGCAAGAGCAATTGGGAGCACGCTCTCGAGTGGTTCAAGAAAGCCTACGAAGTGGCCGACAGGAAGCTGCCCGGCAGGGAAGACGAGGACGGCCGGGGAAACCCGCATTGGCTGGACTACATCGCCGCCACCTACAAGCAAATGGCATTCGAAGCCGAGGAGGCGATCGATGCCGCTGCCGATGACGAGCACCGCGAGGCCGCAACGCAGGCGATGATCGACAACCGGCTGAAGGCCATAGAATGGCTCGACAAGCTGGCGTATTCGTACCGGAGGAACGAGAGGTTCCGCCGCTATGCCGAGGGCGAGAAGGCCGATCTGTGCGCCAGGCTGCAGGCCCATGCCGACGAGCGCGCCGCCGCCAAACAGCGTCGGCGGGGGAACACATTGGCGGAATTCGAGCTGCTGGAGAAGGCGCTGACGTACTGGACAAAGGCCTTCGACGGCAACCCCTACCAGGAAGAGCAGGGCCGCCATCTCGTCAAGATCGCCGACAGGTTTGAGGAGATGATGAAGACGGCCCCGGCAGAACTCGGGCGGGCGCCCGAGCACCGCCGCCTGGAAATATGGGCGCTCATCCTCGGCAAACGCACTTACACCGAGTTTGTGATCGACAAGTGCACCAGGCTCGAACAGGAGTACACGGCCAGGCTGGATGAGGCATTGCACGCCGGCGACGAGCGCGAGATCATCGAGGGCCTCGGCGGCCTGATGCCGTTCAGGCGCGGCCTGTTTGCATTCGACAGCTCCTTGCCGGCTCACGCAGCCATGATGCGCGACCTCGCCCAACGCTGCGCGGATGCATCAGAATCGCTGGCGGACGACCACGCCAAGAAGGAAGCCAGCGAGATGAACCGCATGATCCTTTACGACCTGCTGAAATACGAGCAACTGAAGGAAAACGACGACGGCGTGCTGCGCCTGCAGGCGTGGGTTGAAGACACGCTCGAACGCATCGGCAGCGAGAGCGGCCGCGAAAACGAGCAGCTCCGACGCCTTGCGCTCGACGTCATAATGCTTTTCTACAGGCAGAGCATCAAAGCCGAATGGAGCGACAAGCACATCCGCGCCGCCGGCCGCTATTTCGTAAGCACCTTTGCGAAAGCCGTGAAAGCCGAGGACTACGATCTGGCCCGCCACGCCTACGACCAGGCCAGGGGCATCTGGCTTGGCATCAGAGAACGCTATCCCGCCGACGATGAAGCGAAAGATAACTTGAACAAACTAGACGAAATATATAAAATAGTGGCCCCGTAGATTCGTGCACAGAAAGAGGACATGGCCTCTTCGGCTTTTTCAAGGCAGAAAGAAAGGAGAATCTTGTGAGGAATCTGACTGTGGGGTCTTTGTTGATTTCGGTGCTGGCATCAGGAGCGGCGCTCGCCGAGGACACGGCCAAGGCCGTGTCGGAAGCGGCTGGTTCGGCCGCTATCGGCGATTCGATGTCGAAGCTGTGGGCATTGTGGCTGATTGCCCCTATCGGGGCGATAGTCGGCCTGTTTGCCGCGCTGATGTTTTACAGATCGGTGATGAAGAATTCGGAAGGCACCGATCAGATGAAAAAGATCGCCCAGGCGGTGCGCGTGGGCGCGATGGCGTATTTGCGGCGGCAGTACAGGGCCGTCGCGATTGTTTTCGTGGTGCTGTTCGTAGTGTTCCTCTTAATGGCGTTTGGCATCAAGGATGACAACGGCCGCGGCCTGCTGCCGCCGATGGTGCCGTTTGCGTTCCTTACGGGCGGTTTCTTCAGCGCTCTCGCCGGCTACCTGGGCATGCGCACCGCCACAAACGCCAGCGCCCGCACGGCAAATGCCGCCCGCCAGAGCCTCAATTCGGGCCTGGTGGTGGCCTTCCGCAGCGGCAGCGTCATGGGCCACGTGGTGGTGGGCCTGGCTCTGCTGAACATCTGCATATGGTTCGTGGTGCTCTACCTGATGCAGAAGAGCGACCCGAACATGACACTGATGGACCTTGCCACCACGCTGCTTGCGTCGGGCATCGGCGCCAGCACGCAGGCACTGTTTGCACGCGTGGGCGGCGGCATATTCACCAAGGCCGCCGACGTGGGCGCCGATCTCGTAGGCAAGGTGGAAGCCGGCATCCCTGAAGACGACCCCCGCAACCCCGCCACCATCGCCGACAACGTGGGCGACAACGTGGGCGACGTGGCCGGAATGGGCGCCGACCTCTTCGAGTCATACGCAAATTCCATCCTCGCAGCAATGCCTCTGGGCATCGCAGCCGTGATCGCGCTCTTTGCGGGCAACGTGGCTATCGAGGAGCTGAAGATGCGAATGATCCTCCTGCCCATGATCATCGCCGGCGCCGGCATCATCCTGTCGGTAATTGGCGTTTTTGCGGTGCGCACGAAGGAAGGCGCCACACAAAAGCAACTACTCGGCGCGTTGGGCCGCGGGGTGAACCTCAGCTCAATACTGCTGATTATCGTCTCGTTTGTGGCTTGCATGCTGGTGCTGGACAAGAGCCAGATGCCGCAATTTGTGCTGCTCGGCGTGGGCGGAATGCGAATCTGGATGGCGATTGTCGTTGGCCTGTTGGCAGGCTGGGTCATTGGAAAATCCACCGAGTATTACACCTCGGCCGATTACGCGCCCACCAGGCACGTGGCTGAGCAGTCGGCCACCGGACCGGGCACCGTTATCATCTATGGCCTGTCGGTGGGCATGATGTCCACCTGGATTCCCACCCTAACCGTGGTGGCGGCAATTCTGGCCAGTTACGGCCTCGCAGGCGGCTTTCAGCAAACCTCAGCCGGCCTCTACGGCATAGCCATCGCGGCCGTCGGCATGCTTTCGACCCTCGGCATCGTGCTCAGCACCGACGCCTACGGCCCCATCGCCGACAACGCCGGCGGCAATGCCGAAATGAGCGGCCTTGGGCCTGACATCCGGAAGCGCACCGATGCCCTGGATTCGCTGGGCAACACCACCGCCGCCACCGGCAAGGGCTTTGCAATCGGCTCGGCTGCCCTCACCGCCCTCGCCCTGATTGCAGCGTTCATCGAGCAAGTGCGAACGGCCACTCCCGGCGGGGATAAGATTGTCAACCTTGAGGATCTTGCCGTACTTTACAAGATCAACCTGATGAACCCCAAGGTGCTGGCGGGCATGCTTATCGGTGCCATGATCGCATTTGTCTTCTGCTCCCTCACGATGCGCGCGGTGGGCCGCGCCGCCGGCAAGATGGTGGAAGAAGTGCGGCGCCAGTTCCGTGAAATCAAGGGAATCATGGAAGGCAAAGCCGAACCTGACTATGCGGCTTGCGTGGATATTTCCACCCGCGGCGCACAGCGCGAAATGATCGTGCCGTCGCTGCTGGCAATCATCGTGCCTATCGTCACTGGCCTTTTGCTTGGTGTGGCGGGCGTGGTGGGCTTGCTGGCGGCCGGCCTTGCCACGGGCTTCACGCTGGCCGTCATGATGGCCAATGCGGGCGGCTCGTGGGACAACGCGAAGAAGTATATCGAAACGGGACAGCTTGGCGGCAAGGGCTCGCCCGCTCACAAGGCAGCGGTAGTCGGCGACACCGTTGGTGATCCGTTCAAAGACACCTCCGGCCCGTCGCTGAACATCCTCATCAAGCTAATGTCGATGGTGTCGGTGGTATTCGCCGGGCTAACGGTGAAATATGCACCAATCATCGCCGACATGCTTGGAATATCCGACATCGTGGCGAAGTAAAACGAAGCTCGATGCGGCGGGCCGCCCGGCTATTGGGCGGCCCGCGCATCCGGCCAAAGGAGCCTGAAGCATCGAAGCCAGCGAAAAGGCAATCACGTGCGCACGCATCGCAGACGACATGAAGGCCAAGGACATCACCATCCTGGACCTGCGCGACATCAGCGAAGTAACCGAATACTTCGTGATCTGCACCGTTGAAAGCGCCCGCCAACTCCGTGCACTTTGGCACGGCA
>Ga0307379_10004322_pt1 | contig 20310 bp, 15 predicted proteins | sample UN2MG_FD_202237 | JGI IMG/M metagenome (GOLD analysis project Ga0307379, IMG submission 202237) | Soil microbial communities from Risofladan, Vaasa, Finland - UN-2 | ecosystem: Environmental > Terrestrial > Soil > Coastal area > Acid sulfate soil | place: Finland: Risofladan, Vaasa | collected... | reverse complement strand
AGTCCAGTGCCTCCCCGCTGCTTCGGGTGAAGGGGATGCGGAGCTCGTCGATCAGGATCCTCTCGACGAGCTCCCGGCCATGGCCTGCCAGGACCTCGACGGATTCGGGGTTGTTGATACCGTCGCCCGTCTTGATGATGTCCTCTTTCAGGATCCCGGCGTTGTCGTCCTCTCCCATGGAGACGATCCCGCCCTGGGCGTAGTAGGTGTTGGATTCTTCGGGCGTGGCGGCCTTGGTGATGATGTTCACCCGGAGCCCGCGCTTGGCCGCCTCCAGGGCAGCGCTGGCCCCGGCGATGCCGCAGCCGATGACCAGGATATCCGACCGGAAAATGCGATTTTTCGGCATGGTCTCACCCCTCCCGGAACTCGAGGCTGATATCGACCGCAGCGAAGGAGTGGGTCAGCCCCCCCACGGAAATGTAATCGACGCCCAGCTCGGCGATCCGGCGGGCCCGCTTCAGGCTCACCCGACCCGAGACCTCGACCGGGACCCGGCCTTTGAGCCAGCGCACGACCGGCCTCATCCTGGCCGGGGTCATGTTGTCGAGCATGACCATCGTCGCCCCGGCGGCCACGGCTTCCCTGGCCGCGGCGAAATTGGTGACCTCCACCTCGATCCCGGTCTCCCGCTTGGCTTTGCCTCGGGCTCTCCGGACGGCTTCCGTGATACTGCCGACGAGCGCCAGGTGATTGTCCTTGATCAAGACCATGTCGGAGAGGCTGAAGCGGTGGTTCTCGCCGCCTCCCATCTTCACGGCATACTTCTCCAGCCGGCGGAGCGTCGGGGTCGTCTTGCGCGTGTCCAGGATCCTCGTCCCCGTCCCGGCGACGGCCTCGACGAAGCGGCGCGTCTTGGTGGCGATGCCCGAGAGCCGCTGTAAGAAATTTAGGGCCGTGCGTTCGCCCTTAAGAAGCGAAACGGAACGACCTTTGACCTCGGCCAGGACATCGCCCGCGGCGAAAGCCGCTCCGTCCCGGAAGAAGGCGCGAAAGCGCACCCCGGGATCGATCTTCTCGAAAACCCTCCGGGCCACTCCGATGCCGGCGAGAACACCCTCTTCTTTAGCCAGAAAAACGGCCCGCGAGCGGGAGTCTACGGGGATAATGCTCTCCGAGGTGATGTCGCCCGAGGGCATGTCTTCCCGCAGGGCGGCGTCTATGAGCGGGTCGATCTCGCTGAGGCGGAGATTCATGAATTCATTATATGGGGACACCCCCTTCGCGTCAATTCGGCTTGGGGTTGACTGGAATGTCAGATGGAATAAAATAAGGGAGCGATGGCGGAGAAGTTCAAGGGCTATATCCAGGTTTACACGGGCAACGGCAAGGGCAAGACCACGGCCGCCCTCGGACTGGCGCTCCGCGCGGCCGGCTGCGGCCTCAGATCCTACATCGGGCAGTTCCTCAAGGGCCAGGCCTACGGGGAGCTCGCGGCCGTGCCCAAACTCGCGCCCTCGATCACCATCAAACAGTTCGGCCGCAAGGGTTTTGTCCACGTCACCGAGAACCCGGACGAAGAGGATATCCAAAGGGCCCGGACGGGCCTGGAGAAATGCCGCCGGGCCATGCTCTCCGGACGCTATGCTCTCGTCATTCTGGACGAGGTCAACGTCGCCTTGCACTTCCGCCTGCTCAGCGTCAAGGACGTCCTCGGTCTTCTCAACCAGAAGCCGGCCGACGTCGAGGTCATCCTGACCGGCCGCTACGCCCCGCCCGCTCTCCTCAGGAGGGCCGACCTGGTGACGGAAATGAAGGAGAAGAAGCATTATTACGCCCGGGGCGTCCGCGCCCGGACGGGGATAGAAAAATAGGCGGAGAGAAAGAGACGGCGCCGGATGGACAGGAGGAGATTCGAGAGCCTGGTCGAGGAAGCCATCGACTCATTGCCGCGCTCGTTCCGGGAACGGATCGAAAACGTCGTGGTCATGGTCGAGGAGAACCCGCCCCGCCGCCGCTCCTTCCGGGCTTCGTCGAGAACCCTGCTCGGCCTCTACCACGGCGTCCCTCTCAAGGACCGCGGGTCCTACTACGGCAACATTCCACCCGACGTCATCGTCATCTACCAGGAGCCGATCGAACGGCTCTCCGCCTCCGAGGACGAGATCCGAGAGCGCGTTCGGGAGGTCGTGCTCCACGAGGTCGGCCACTATTTCGGGCTGAGCGAAAAAGAGCTCCGGGAGATCGAGGACTGAGAGGAAGCCGGAAAAGGAGAGCGCCATGAGCGGAAGTTTCGAGGGCGTGTTCGCGGCCCTGACAACGCCGTTCGCCGGTGACGGGATCGCCGTCGAGGAGTTCAACAAAAATATCCTGCGCTACAACCCAACGGGCCTGGCCGGGTACGTCGTCCTCGGCTCGACCGGGGAGGCTGTCTTTCTCGGTGATGACGAGGCGGAAACGCTCCTCGGCGCCGCCCGGGCGGCGGCTGCGCCCGGGAAGAAGATCATCGCCGGGGCCTCGCGGGAATCGACGCGACTGACCGGCGCTTTCGTCAACCGAGTGGCCGGGCTGGGCGCGGACGCAGCCCTGATCAAGCCGCCTCATTACTATAAAGCGGCCATGAGTCAGGACACCCTCAAGCGCTATTTTTTCGAAGTCGCCGACAGCTCGCCGATCCCCATCATCATCTACAACATCCCCCAGAATACGGGAGTCGCGATGGAGCCGCCGACCGTCATCGAGCTGGCCCGCCATCCCAACATCGCCGGCATCAAGGACAGCTCGGGCCGGCTGTCCAACCTCACTGAAGTGATCATCGCGGTCCGGCCCGATTTCCATTTCCTTCTCGGAGCGGGGGGGATCTTCCTGGCCGGGCTTCTGCTGGGCGCCGGCGGCGGGATCCTGGCCATGGCTGCCGCCGTCCCCAACCTCTGTGTCGAGATCCATTCCTTGTTCCGCCGGGGCAAGCTGGCCGAGGCCCGGAAGCTCCAGCTCGACCTCGTCCCGCTCAACAAGGCCCTGACCGAGACCCTGGGCATCCCGGCCATTAAGTACGCCCTCGACCTTCTGGGCTACAGCGGCGGCCCGCCCCGTTCTCCGCTGCGGCCGCTGGACGAGGACGGAAAAGCGCACATCCGGCGGCTTTTAGAGACGCTCGGCCTGTTCAAAAACCCGGCGGACAATCCCTTGTGAGCGATCTGTCAGGATGAGAAGAAACAGGCCGAATTCGAGACGGGAGTTCCTGAGGTGCCTGGCCCTCGGCGGGCTGGCCGCCGTCTCGCCGATCCCCGCCCCAGCCCAGGAATGGCGGCGGAAAAAGGGCGAGATGTGGTACCGCCGGCTGGGCCGGACCGGGCTCTTCGTCTCTGAGATAAGCCTCGGTGGCAGTCCCCTCCCCGACTGGTCCCTCTTCCGTGAGATCATTGAGCGCGGGGTGAACTACATCGATACGTCCAGCTCCTACAGCAACGGCAACAGCGAGCGCCAGATCGGCCGTCTTTTGAAGGAGACCGAACGGGACAAGGTGTTTGTCTGCACCAAATTCCATCTCCGCGGCAACTGGGACGAGGACACCATTCTCCGTTCGGTCGAAGGAAGCCTCCTCCGCCTGGGGACCGACCGCCTGGACGTGCTGGCCGTGCACGGTGCCTCGCGGCCGGAAGACCTGGTGGACGAGAGGGTGACCGGCGCTTTCGAGCGATTGAAGAAGGAAGGGAAATGCCTGTTCAGCGGCCTGTCCTGTCATTCCAACCACGAGCGCGTCGTCCGGGCGGCCGTGGACTGCGGCCGCTATGACGTCGTCCAGCTCGGCTACAATATCTTCGACATCGAGGAGCCTTCCCAGGCGGTCGAAACCTACGATGATTATCTCGGGGCGAGCCGGACAAGAGACCTGATCCGTTACGCCGCCGGCCGCGACATCGGAATCATCGCCATGAAAACTCTCAAGGTCGGAGGGCGGCGCCAGAACCTGGAGAGATACCGGACGGGTGACGTATCCCTCTTCCAGGCCATGCTCAAATGGGCACTGGAAGAAAAGGCCGTCTCCAGCGCTGTTACCGAGATGTTGAACCGCCGGCAGATGGAGGAGGACCTGGCCGTGGCCGGACGACCGTTGACGGTGGACGAAAGGACGACACTTTTCCGACACGTGGCCGAGAACGGAAGGGATTACTGCCACCTCTGCGGACGCTGCCAGGCCGGCTGTCCCTCCGGCATCGCCACCGCCGATATCCTCCGCTACCTCGCCTACCACGAAAGCTACGGGAAGTCGGCGGCAGCCAGAGCGCACTACTCAAAATTGTATCCGGGGACGACCGCTCCGGCCTGCCGGGATTGCGGGCGTTGCGAGAGTTTCTGCCGGTTCGGAGTTCGAGTCAGGGACAGGATCCAGAAGGCCCATCAAATCCTCAGCGGATAAGGAACGACCGTGCGGCCGGCTTCGAACGGCCCTCCCCTGCGTTATCCGGGCCGTCGGCTCAGGTAAGGCTGACTGCCGCACAAGAGACCGCTCTGTTACCGTTGCTACCTCCCGGTCCTGGCGGGGTTCGCAGAGGACTCTTTGCGCAGGGCCCCGACCGTCAACGCCTCGCACCCGGACACAGGCCAGAAAACGACCGGCCTCGGCCAGGCCTTCGACCCCACTGGAGCGGGTTGTGGGTTACAGGGCACCGCTACCTCCCCGTCTAGCACGGTCGAAATTATTATATCGCAGTCGAAGAGGAATAGGAAGGTCTTCTGAACGCTCAGAACCGATAGGCCAGTCCGCCCCGCAGGATCAGGCCGTCCCAGAACCCCACCTCGCCTTTCAGGATTAGCCCTTTGTAGACGTTGCCTTTGACGCCGAGGGCGGTGTGGAGAAGGATGAAGCGGTCGAGGTCGATCTCTCCCTCCTCCCGCAGCTCATCAAAGGTCTTGGTCTCTTCTCCGGAGACGCTGCTCTGGGCGCTGCCGCGCCGGAAGTTTCCGCTGTAGACATAGGCGGCCGCACCATTCAAGGGGCCGATGCCGAGACCGAAGACGAAGTAGGGTGTGATTTTCCAGGAGGGGACGATATCCCAGCGGAAGCTCAGGTTGGTGGTTAACGGGTTTGTCTCCACAAAGGCATCCCCTTCGACGGTTGCCACCGAGCCGTCGGCGTATCTCTGGGTCACCGGCCCCTTCATCAGCAGCTTTATCCTTGTTTTCTCCAGGGAGAGGCCGATGCTCATCGAGCCGCGCCGGCTCAGTGGATAGTAGCGGACCTCGAAACCGTAATTGGAACCCTCGGAGTTGAAGGAGAGACTCTGCTCATAAGAAGAAGGGGCCAGCTTCCCGCCGTACATGGCTTTGAGCTGCTCAGTCAAGTTATCACGGATCTCGTTGGCGGCCTTCTTGGTCAGGGTGCCCTCGAAGGCGCCCTTGGCCGGGTCGACGCTCCAGACCGCGTAATGGACCTCAACCTCGAAATGCCCGCCCCCCTTCTCCACGATGCCTTCCGGAATGACCTGCTGCTCCTGTCCAACCTCCGGCCGTGCCTGAGCTTCGGGAGCGGCCACGACGGGGGCGGGGACGCCAGCCAGGGCGAGCCGTCCTTCGTTCTCTTTCCTGACCTCATTGAACAGATCGACATAGGTTTGGGGATGGAAGAGCAGCGAGACCTCCTTCTGGGGATCGATTTCCAGCGTCTTGAGGATATATTTCTTGGCGTTCTCGATGTCGTTGAGATAGAAATAACAGAGCGAAAGTCCCAGGTGGGCCCGGGACAGGTTCATCTTCTTGCCGGATACCTGGATAACGAGAAGATAGTCGGCGATGGCTTTCTGGTAGTCGCCTCGGGCGTAGGCATCGTCAGCCTGGACGAGGAAGGTCGCGGCCTGAGCTTCCCTTTCCTGGGCGCTCTGGGCCGCCAGGCCGAGGGGAACGATGACGAGCGCGATCAAGGCCAGCCATCTGGTCAGTGTCTTCGGCATCATCTGTCCTCCATGGTTCGATTCGCGTCCTAGAATCACCGCAATATTATGGATTGGTTCTCTCTTTGTCAAATCGACCGGCCTCTTGATTGAGTCGCAGAACCCAAGTGTTTGGGGTTAGAGGCCACATTCATTGACAGCTATAGCGGCCATGCAACTCCTCCTGATGTTCCTCCTCCGCTCATCGCGGGACTGATCGAAACCTCACAAGAGAAAGCCTTTGCACCCGTCTTGACAGGCCACCTGGAGAGTGATAAATAGTGAAATCCTTATTTATTTATGAATGGAGGCTCACATGATGTCTCTCCGGAGTGCTGAGAGGGTATTTATCGCAGCTCTGCTTTTGGCCGTTATTCCGCTTTTGGGCATGGCCCAAACTCCGCCCGAAAAGTTTCTGGGGCACGAGGTCGGCGACGACCGCAAGCTCGCCGACTATAACCAGATCAAGGCCTATTTCGAGAAACTCGACCAGGAATCGCCGCGGCTTCAGCTCTTCACCATCGGCGAATCGACCCTGAAGCGGCCGATCATCATGGCCGTGATCAGCGCCGAAGAAAACATGGCCAAGCTCGACCACTACCGCGAAATCACCAAAAAGCTCCGCGACCCGAGGACGCTCCCTCCGGATGAAGCCAAGGCGCTGGCCGCCGAGGGCAAGATCATCCTGCTCATCACCTGCAGCATCCACGCCTCGGAGATCGCCGCCTCGCAGATGTCGATGGAGTTGGCCTACAAGCTGGTGACGGGAGACACTCCTTTCGATGCCGCCAAGATGCTCAGAGACGTCATCGTCCTTTTGGTGCCGTCCCACAATCCCGACGGCAACCAGATGGTCGTCGACTGGTACAGGAAGTACCTCGGCACCAAGTATGAAGGCGGCCCAATGCCCTGGATCTATCACCACTACGCCGGCCACGACAACAACCGCGATTGGTTCATGTTCAACCTCCCTGAGACCAAGGCCGTGACCAGGGTCCTCTACCAAGACTGGCTCCCCCAGATCCACATCGACGAGCACCAGATGGGTTCAACGGCGGCCCGCTTGTTTATCCCGCCGTTCATGGATCCGCCTGTGCCCAATGTTCAGCCGCTGCTCTGGCGCGGCGTGAACCTCTGCGGAGCGAGCATGGCTTACGACCTCCAGAAGAACGGTTACCGGGGCGTCAACCACGGCCGCAGCTTCACCGGCTGGTGGATCGGCGCCTGCGACGACACCTCCTGGCTCCACAACGTCGTCGGCCTCCTCAGCGAGATGGCCTCGGTCCGGGTAGCGACCCCGATCTACGTTGAGCCCAACGAGATCCCGCAAGCCTACTACGAGAAAATGATGGAGTTCCCCGACCCCTGGCCGGGAGGCTGGTGGCGGCTTCGCGACATCGTTGACTACGAACTGACCCTTTCGCTGAGCCTGGTCAAGACCGCGGCCCTGCACAAAGAGGATTTTCTCTTCAACTTCTACAGCATGTACAAGAATTCCATCGAACAGGTTGACAGGAACCAACCATATGCCTTTGTCATTCCGGCTGCGCAGCATGACTATCAGACGATGCTGCGGATGATCCAGATCCTGATGTTCGGCGGCGTTGAAGTCCAAAAGGCAAGGTCCGAATTCATCGCCGGAGAGAAGGTCTACCCGGCCGGCTCATTCGTGGTCAAGATGGCCCAGCCCTACAAACCCTACGCTTGGGCCCTCCTGGAGCGGCAGAAATACCCGGACCTGAGGCAGTATCCCGGCGGTCCGCCCGTTCCTCCCTATGACAATGCCGGATGGACTTTGCCGCTCCAGATGGGCGTCGTCTGTGACCAGGTGGACGAGCCGTTCCAGGCCGAACTGGAAAAGATCGACAAGATCCTCCAGACTCCCCTTCCTCAACCCGAAGCATCGGCCGGCTGGTATGTCCTGGACTGCCGTTCCAATATCGCTTACAGCGCCGTTTTTTCTCTTCTCAAGGAGAAAGCCGAGGTCTTCCGCTCGCGGGAAGCCGTCAAAGGGACAGGATTCGAGGCGCCCGCCGGAAGCTTTCTGGTCAAGAACGGGCCCCAGGTCCGGAAGGTCCTCGGTGCCTTGGCACAACACGGAGATTTATCCGTCCGTGAGCTGGCCGATATCGCGACCGTCCCCAAGGCCCCCCTCAAGAACCCGCGCATCGGCCTCTACCAATCCTGGCGAAGCAACATGGACGAAGGCTGGACGCGGTATGTCTTGGACGACCTGGGCGTCCCCTACACGACCATGCACAACGACGCCTTCAAGGGCGCGAAGGGCAAGAAGGTCGACCTGCGCGCAGATTACGACGTGATCATCTTCCCCGACGAGAATCCCGATGTCATCAAGACCGGAAAGCGCGATCCTACTTCTGAGTACGCCCGCTATTTCTCGGGCAATTGGCCGCCCGAATACGAAGGCGGTATCGAGAAAGAAGGCGTCGAGGCTTTGAAGGCCTTCGTCGAGGGAGGAGGGATCCTGGTCACCCTGAACGGGGCCTGCGGGCTGGCCATGAAGGAGTTCCAGACTCCCGTCCGCAACGTCCTGGAGAAAGTGGAGCGGACAAAGTTCTTCTGCCCGACATCACTCCTGCGGATCGTGGTGGACAACACATCACCGCTCGGCTACGGCATGCCGGAAAAGGCGGCGGCGATGTTTTCGGACGGACTGGCCCTGAGCACCTGGGTGCCCTCGGCCGAGTGGGACCGCAAGGTCGTGGCCAGCTATGCCGAGAGAGACGTGCTCCTCAGCGGCTGGCTCCTGGGCGAGGACGTCATCGCCCGCCGGGCGGCCGTCGTCGATACGCAGTACAAGAAGGGGCGCATCGTCCTCATCGGTTTCCCCTGCCAGAACCGGGCCCAGACCCACGGCACCTACAAGTTCCTGCTGAACGCCCTTCTCTATCCCCAGCCGGAGGCGAACTAGAAAGGCTCGGGGCAGTAGCATCGAAACCACGCCCGTTTTCTCCCAGCGCGGAAAACGGGCTCGATTCGTCGTTCGCTCTTCTCTCCCTTCGGTCGAGAAACCCTGCCCGCTCACTCCTCATACGGGTTTCTCATGCCACTGCCCCTCGCCTGGCCGAAATAAGGAGTGCCCGCTCGTCGCTCATACGGACTTCTCGCCATACATCCGTCGCCTGGGGAAAAAACTAAGAAAGAGAAGTGAGTGTTGGTGGGGGAGGGAGCGCCGCTCTCACCATCCCAAAAGCCCACGAGGAAGCAAGAAGCTCGCGTTCAAACCTTATAATTTCTATAATTTCTATAAATTTGGTAAAATAGAGATTGTATATAGATTCCAGGATGGAGACCTAAAAAATGGCCGAGGATAAGCGGAAAAAGCTCTCCCTGATCGTCTTCAGCGGCGACATGGACAGGCTCTTCGCCGCTTTCTCCCTCGCTGCCGGCGCCGCCGCCTCCGGCATGGACGTGGTTATGTTCTTCACCTTCTGGGGCCTGCGCGCCCTCAAGAAGAAGACATCCACCGGACGGAGCCTTTTCGGGCGGCTGCTCGGCTGGTTTTACGGGGGGGATATCGAGCGGGCCTCGCCCAGCCGGATGCGCTTCGGGGGGATCGGCCGCTGGATGTTCAAGAGGATGATGAAAGCCAAGCGCGTCCCTTCGCTCGCCGAGCTCCGCCAGACGGCCATCGACCTGGGAGTAAAGATGCACGGCTGCCAGATGAGCATGAGCGTCATGGAAATCCCCCAGGATGCTCTGATCGACGAAGTCTCCGCCTGTGTCGGCGTCGCCTATTTTCTCGAACAGGCCCAGGAGTCGGACGTCACTCTGTTCATCTGAGGGATCGCCTTCCCTTGTTTTGGCAATAATTCTTCTATACAATTGGCCCGATAAGTGCGACTAATTCTATAGAGGCGGTGAACTTCGCATTGTGGATTAAAGAGATCTTCCAAGCGCAGAAGCGGGCCGCACCCGGTGAAGATGCCCCCGTCCGGGACATCACCGCCCGCAAACAGGCTGACGAGCTCCGGATGGAAATCGAAAGGCACATCAAGCTGGACAAGCTCAAGGACAATTTCATCAACACCGTTTCCCACGAGCTCCGCACTCCCCTTTCCATCACCAAAGAGGCCATCAGCCTCATCCTGGAGAAGGTCCAGGGCGAGATCAACGACCAGCAGACCGAGATCCTGACGATCGCCAAGAACAACATCGAACGGCTTGCCCGGATCATCAACGGGCTGCTCGATGTCTCTAAAATCGAGGCCGGCAAGGTCGAGCTGCGCAAGGAGGACATCGACCTCCAGTCCTTGGTCCGGGAGGTCGCCCAGAGCTTCGAAGGGAAGGCCCGGGAGAAAGGTCTCGACCTGAGGCTGAGCCTGCCGGACCGGACGATCCTCGCCTACGCCGACAAAGACAAGCTGGCCCAGATCTTCACCAACCTGGTCGACAACGCCGTCAAATTCACCGTCGCCGGGTCCATCAAGATCCGGGCGGCGGAGAAAGAGGGGATTATCGAGTGCGGGGTCCGGGATACCGGGATCGGCATCACTCCAGAGGACCTCCCTAAGATCTTCGACCGGTTCACTCAATTCGGACGCAAGGACGGCCCCGGAGAAAAGGGAACGGGACTCGGGCTCTCGATCGTCAAGGGGCTGGTGGAGGTTCACGGCGGGGAGATCCGTGTCGAGAGCGAGGTCGGGAAAGGAACAGAAGTCACCTTCGCCCTGCCCCGGCTGAGCTTCCACGAGAGGCTTCAGGAATATCTCTCCAGCATGATCCAGGAAGCGGCCGATCGCAAGGGTGTCTTCTCCCTGATCGTCTTTTCAGTCCGCGAGATGGCTGGCCTGCTGAGCCGCTCCCCGGAGAAAACCGAGGCCGGGATGAAGGAGCTGGAGCAAGTGCTCAAGAGATCCCTACGCCGGCGGGCCGATACGGTTATCTATAACCAGGACCGTTTTTACCTCATCCTTCCAGAGACGAAGAAGAAAGACGCTCCTTTCGTCCTCGAGAGAATGAAGGAGAACCTAAAGCTGGCCGTCGCCGCCAGCGAGTTCCTCAGGGGCGCGCTCACGCTGGAGGCCAAGATCCTCTCCTACCCGGAAGACGCCGTCGAGCTCGGCAAATGGTTGGCCGGCAGGATGTGAGGGCCATGCCCAAGATCCTGGTTATCGAAGACGAACCCGACCAGAACAAGCTCATCAAACTGCGCCTGGAAGCCCACGGCTTCATCGTCCTGTCCGCCGGCAAGGCCAGGGAAGGGCTCGAAATCTCTGTCCGGGAGAAACCGGACCTCATCCTCATGGACATGATCCTGCCGGACATGCACGGTCTCGATGCGACGATCAAGCTGAAACGGAACCCCGCGACCCGGTCCATCCCGGTCATCGCCCTCTCGGCCGTGGGCTCGCCCGATTTCACCAAGGCCTGCCTCCAGGAGGGCATCGTCGCCTACGTCCGGAAACCTTATGATCCGCGAGAGCTCTTCAAGATCATCGAAAAATTCGCCCTGGTTGATGAACAGCCCGGAAAAGAAAAACCCAGGCCGGCGGCCGGGGCGGAAATAAATGACGGAGAAAAGCTTTCCGCAATCAAGAAACAGTCCAAAGATATGCCCCTCTCCCCGCCGTCACCTCCCCGCCGGCCGGGAAAAGGCGCCCGGAAGATGTGTTCGATCGACGAGATGCTCCGAGGAGCCCTGGCGGACTTTGATGTCCCCCTTGAGGGAAAAACCTCTCCCCCGCCTCCCCCGCCGACAGCGACGGCAAAGGACAAGCCCCGCTCTAAGATCGTCCTGGTCATCGACGACGACACCTCTTTCGGCCGGGTCGTCTCGACGCACCTGGCCGGTCACGGCTACGAAGTGAACCTGGCGCTCGACGGCATCAGCGGCCTGAAACAGGCCTTCCAGAAGAAGCCCGACATCGTCTTGCTCAACATGATCCTGCCGGGCGGCGGCGGAGAGACCTTGCTGGCGAACCTGCGCAAGTCGCCGGAATCGGGCCATGTCCCGGTCTTCATCATGTCGAGTCTCTTGTCGCCCAAGAACCTCGAGGAGAAGGCCCGCGAGCTCGGCGCCCAGGGCTTCATCTCCAAGCCCGTCGATCCCGAAGACCTTCTCTACATCATCGAGTCCATCATCGGAGTATGATCATGACGCCCAAGAAACGCATCCTGGTGGTCGACGACGAATTGGACTTTGTCAAGATGCTCCAGGCCAGGCTGCGCATCGAAGGCTACGAGGTCCTGACGGCCGAGGACGGGATCAAAGGGATCCAGGTCGCCCGCAAGGAGAAACCCGACCTGATCATCCTCGACATCATGATGCCGGGCCTGGACGGACATTCGCTCTGCGATATGCTCAAGAAATCGACTCTGACCTGGTCCATCCCGGTGATCTATCTCACCGCCAAGACGGGCCAGGCCGACGAGCTCATGGCCATGGAGAAGGGAGCCAAGTATTACCTCACCAAGCCCTATAATCCGGCCATGTTGATGGAGATGATCAAGAGCGCCCTGATCGAGAACGAAGCAGCCGGAGAAAGAGGAGGCCGGGTCCTGGTCATCGACCAGGATATCAGCTTCGCCGACGACTGCGAAGCCAGGCTCAAGCAAGCCGGATACGACGTCGTTCTGGCGCCCACGGCGGCCGAGGGACTCCAGGCGGCCCGCGACCGACATCCCGATATCATCCTCCTCGATTATCAGACATCTCACGATGATACCCACGCCGGCATCCGGGTCATCAGTCACGATGACGTGCTGAAAGATATCCCCCTTTTTATCCTGGCGCCGCAGGCAGTCAAGGACAGGGTGGATCCCAAGACCGCCGACCCGGATAAGTTCATCGTCAAGCCGGTCAACTACCCCCTGCTGCTGGACGCCCTCCAGAGAACACTCAAGATAAAACGGAACCGGGGATAGTCCCGCCGGCCGCAAAGCTGCCGCTCAGTCTCCGCTCAGGGTGGACGGCCGGTTTTCCAGGACGACGAAGATTTCCGTGATGCGTTCCATGATTCCCCCTGATTCTTTGGATTTCTCAGCCCTTTTTGAGATACGTTTTCATGTATTGGGACCGGAAATAGGCTTCGGCCGCCTCCGGCTCCTTGAACGACAGCTCCTGCCGTTTGAAGGACATCTCCCCGCGGAAATCGGCGATGGAACCGTAGCCGTGCTCCTTCATCCAAGCCTCCAATCCCTGAACCAAGGCCGGCAGCTTCCCGATCCCCTCCCGGAGGAAGAGCGAGGCGACCTGGACGGCCGAAGCTCCGGCAAGGAGCAGCTTGATGACGTCTTCGGCCCCGCGGACGCCTCCCGAGGAGGCGATATCGCACTCCAGCCTTCCGGCGCACAGGCCGACCCAGCGCAGGCACAGGTGAAAATCGCCCTGGCCGATGATGCTCCGGGTCTGCAGTCGGGCGATGTCGATGTCCGGCTGCATGAACCAGTTGAAGAGGACCAGCGCCCGGCTCCCGGCCTCCGCCAGTTTCTGGCCCAGGTAGGGTATGGAGGTGAGGTGAGGCGAGAGCTTGACCGCGACCGGAATGGACACCGCAGCGGCGACCTCCTCGACGATCTGAGTGTACAGCTGTTCGTACTCGACGCCCGCCTTCTTCAGGTCGAACGGAAGGAAAAAGATGTTGAGCTCGAGCGCGTCGGCACCGGCATTCTCGAAATGTCGGGCAAACCGCGGCCAGAGGCGCGCCGTGCGGCAGTTGACGCTGGCGATCACCGGGATCCCGGCCCTGGTCTTGGCCTCTTCGATCAGACGGCCCATTTTTTCCGTCGCATATTCGAGAAGGCCCCCTCCTTCCAGGTAATCCATGGCCTCGGGGTAGATCCAGGCGCCCTTGTCCGCCGCCTTCACTTCGCTCCAGAACTGCTCCTCGAAAAAGGATTTGAGGACGACGGCTCCGGCACCCGCTTCCTGACAGCGGACCACTCCCTCCACCGTGCTGGTCAGCCCGGAGGAGCCGACGACAACCGGGTTGCGGAGCTTCAATCCCATATAGGTCGTGCTCAGGTCAACCATGGCGCTCTCCTTCGATCAGTTCTGTTTTCATTCAGTCGAATATCTTTCCCGGATTGAGGATGCCGTGGGGGTCGAAGAGCCGCTTGATCCCCTTCATCAGCTCGATCTGGACGTCATCCAGGGTTAGGGATAGGAACGGCTTCTTGACCGATCCGATGCCGTGTTCTCCCGAGATGACTCCTCCCCTTTTTGCGGCATCGGCGTAGAGGTCCCTTCGGACTTTCGCCACCTTGTCCCGCCAGTCCTCTTCCGGAACCGGGACGAGCCGGCCATCCTCATACCGGGCCTTCATGATGTGCGTGTGGACATTGCCGTCGGCGGCATGACCAAAGGTCGGCAGCCAGATGCCGTGTTCTCGCGCCACCTCGCGGATGCGGCGGACGTGCCCGGGGATCTCGGCCCGGGGAATGGAGATGTCCAGGATCTCGATTGTCCCGGACTTGATGGCCTCGTAGATCTTGCTCCGGATCTCGAGGACGAGATCCTGTTTCTGGGGCGTGTCGGCGATGAAGACGTCCAGGGCGCCTTTCTCAAGGCAGACCTCGGCCACTTCCTGGCTGAGCCGGTCCATCTCCTCCTCGCTCGAAGCCTCGAGGATGATGAGCAGTGAAGTCCGGCCGGCCCGGGCCGGCCAGCGCTTGCGGAGGAACTCTTCAGTGATACGGATGACCTCCTGCTCGATGAACTCGACGGCCACGGGCATGATCTTCCGGCCCATCAGCAGGGGTACTGTCTCGATGGCGCCGTCCACGTCCTCGAAGGGGATGACTAGCGACCGGGTCAGGGGTGAAGCGGGCAGGAGCTGGATGACCGCCCGGGTGATGACCCCCAGGGTTCCTTCCGACCCGATCAGGAGATGGAGCAGGCTGTAGCCGGTGCTGCTCTTGACGATCTTGCCGCCCAGGCGGATGACGTCGCCGCGCGGCAGGACGACTTCCAGACCGCGGACGTAGTTGCGGATAACCCCGTACTTGACCGCCCGGCTGCCCCCGGCGTTGGTGGCGATGAGTCCGCCGATCATGGCGCTTTCGTCTCCGGGATGAGGCGGGAAAGAGAGCCCGGCTTCCTCGACCGCCTCGATGAAATCACCCAGCATCACCCCCGGCTCGACGACGGCCATCTGGTTGTCACGGTCGATCTCGATGACCCGGTTCATCTTTTCCAGCGAGAGGACGATCCCGCCGTGAACCGGCACGCAGCCGCCGCAGAGCCCTGTGGCGCCGCCGCGCGGCGTCACGGGCAGCCGCACCTCATCGGCCAGCCGCAGGACCGCGGCCACTTCCTCCGTCCGTTCGGGTTTGACGACGGCATCGGGGTACCGCTGGATGTCCCGGAGTGAGAACTCGTCGTGACTGTAATCTTCCATCTTCTCCCGGTCGGAGAGGACATCCTCCGGGCCGACAATAGCGGCCAGGCGCCGGAGGAGTTCAGGAGTCAGTTTGCTATGCATCAGCGTTCGACAGAAATTTGGGGACGCACCGTGACGGGACCCATTTTTCTCTCCCTCATCATTCCATAATAATGTGCGGGATGCCGGCATCCCTGAGCAGGTTGTTCAGGTTGGGGACGTCGGTCTCCACGATGACCTTCAGCTTGGCGATCTCGACGTCGGCCTTCTCCGCCATTTCCCTGAACAGCTCGCGGGACTGGTCGGTGGGCCGGGCGTCGGCGGCGGCCACGACGGAGGCCAGGGCGGCGATCTTGTTATCGAGCTTGACGGGATAGTTGAGCGGGTCCTGGCTGCTCTTGGACTTGGCCTGGATGAGCACCTCCTCGATAGCGCTCAATTTTTCTCGGACCGCTTCCCCCGCTTCGACGGCGCCGGAGCTCTCCGGCCGTCCTTTGATCTCACCGTTGATAACGTCGATCTTGGCCCGGATCCGGCGGAGCTCGTTGATCGCCCGGTTGACCCGGCTGAACGTGTCACGGATCTCGATCAGGAAATCGAACTTCTCCCGGAGATCCTGCGGCGAGGCCTCGATCCGCGGGTCGATCTTCCATTCCCATTCCCGGATGTGGGTCTCCTCGCCGATGGCCAATTTGACCTGGTAGATGCCGGGAACCGCGATCGGCCCGGTCGTCGACCCGCCCCAAAGGACGGCGCCGGGCACTCGCTCCGCGTCCGGATAGCGCATGTTCCAGACGAAGCGGTTCAGGCCCTCTTCCCCCGGCAGCCCCCGGGCCTCCCCGCTCCCGAACATCCGGCTGAACTCGTCACCGGGTCCCTCCTCGGTCTTGTCCTGGCTGGAGAAGGTCTTGACGCGGGCCCCGTTGGAGTCCATGATCTCGAGGACGACCTCCTGCTTCGGCTTTTCTCTGAAATAATAATAGATGACCGTTCCGGCGGCCGGGTTCCGACCGGTGTTGGGGATCGGGAAGCTGCCGTCGCGTCTCCTGTAAGCATCCCGCGGTTTGAAGAGATAGACACCCGCCGCCACGACCTTCTCGTCCAGCTGCTGGAGCGGGGTGAGGTCATCCAGGATCCAGAAGGAGCGGCCGTGGGTGGCGACGACGAGGTCGTCGTCCTTGACGATCATGTCGTGAATGGGCACGACGGGTAGGTTGAGCTGGAGGGACTGCCAGGCCGCGCCGTCATTGAAGGAAACGAAGACTCCCGTCTCCGTCCCGGCATAGAGAAGCCCCTTGCGTTTGGGATCTTCCCTGACGACGCGGACGAAGGTGTTCCTGGGGAAGCCGCTGACGATCGGCTTCCAGGTCAAGCCGAAATCCTCGGTCTTGTAGATGATGGGTCGGAAGTCGTCGAGTTCGTGCCGGTCGACGGCCAGGTAGGCGGTCGCCGGGTCGAAGGTCGAAAGCTCGATCATGCTGATGAGGCTCCACTTGGGAAGCTCGCGGGGGGTAATGTTCTCCCAGCTCTCGCCGCCATCGCGGGTCAGCTGGACGAGGCCGTCGTCCGTTCCCACCCAGAGGATATCCGGATCCTGGAAGGACTCGGCCAGGGCGAAGATGGTGCAGTAGTATTCTACGCCCGTATTGTCCTTGGTGATCGGGCCGCCGGAAGACCGCTGTTTGTCCTTGTCGTTGGTGGTCAGGTCGGGACTGATGACGTCCCAACTCTGTCCCTCGTTGGTCGTCCTGAACAGCACCTGGGCGGCGTGATAAAGGACGTTGGGGTCATGGCGGGAGACGACGATCGGGGCGGTCCACTGATAGCGGTATCTGAGGACGTCCGCCCCCGCTCCCATCGGGTTTTCCGGCCAGGCCGTGATGATTCGCTCCTGGCGCGTCCGGGCATCCCAGCGGGTGATGAGACCGCTATAGCTCCCGGCATAGACGATATCAGGGTTGCCGGGGCGCGGGAGGACAAAACCGCTCTCGCCTCCTCCCACGGCCTGCCAGTCGGAAGCCGTGATCCCGTAACCGTCGGTGCGGCTGGCGATGCGCACCGTGGAGTTGTCCTGCTGAGCCCCATAGACCCAGTAAGGGAAGCGGTCGTCCACGGCGACATGATAGAATTGGGCGGTCGGCTGGTTGTCCTGGGCCGTCCAGGAAAGGCCGCCGTTCATCGTCACGTTGGCGCCGCCGTCGTTGGAGTTGATCATCCGCCGCGAATTCCCCGGGTCGATCCAGAGGTCATGGTTGTCCCCGTGGGGTACCCGGATGGCCGTGTAGGTCTTGCCGCCGTCCGTGGAGCGGTAGAAGCCGGTGTTGAGAACATAGACGGTCTCGGCGTCCAGGGGGTCGGCATAGATCCGGCTGTAGTACCAGGCCCGCTGGCGGAGGCGGCGCTCTTCATTGACCCTCTGCCAGGTTTCGCTGCCGTCGTCCGAGCGGAAGACACCCCCGTCCTCGGCCTCGACGATCGCCCAGACGCGCTCTGGTTGTGCGGGAGAGACCGCGACCCCGATCTTGCCCAGGACGCCCTGAGGAAGTCCTTTTCCCCGCGAGATTTCCGTCCAGTTGTCCCCTCCGTCGACGGACTTGAAAAGCCCGCTCCCCGGACCGCCGCTGGTCAAGCTGTAGGGGGTCCGGCCGGCCCCCCATAAAGCCGCATAGATCACCCGCGGGTTGGAGGGATCCAAGGCCAGGTCGATGGCCCCGGTCTTGTTGTTCCGGAAGAGAATCTTCTCCCAGGTCTTGCCGCCGTCACTCGTGCGGAAGACCCCCCGGTCATCGTTCGGTCCGTAGACATGGCCGAGCGCGGCGACATAAACCAGGTCGGGGTTCCGGGGATGGATGCGCACCCGCGAGATCTGGCTGGTGTCGGCCAGCCCGAGATGCTTCCAGGTCTTTCCGGCATCCGTGGACTTATAAACGCCGTCGCCGTGGGAGACGTTTCCGCGGATGGGCGCCTCTCCCATCCCCACATAAATGACATTGCGATCATACTCGGAGACGGCGATGGCCCCGACCGAGCCCGTCCGGAAAAAGCCATCGGAAACGCACTTCCAGTTGAGACCTCCGTCTTCGGTCTTCCAAACCCCACCGCCCGTGGCGCCGAAATAGTAGGTGTCGGGCTGGCTCGGGATGCCGGCCACAGCCGTCACCCGGCCGCCGCGGAAAGGGCCGATCGGGCGCCACTCCATGGCTTTGTAGAAGCTCGAGTCGAAAGAAACGGGCCGGCTTCGCTCGCGCTGGGCGGGCGCGCTCCAAGCGATAAGCGAGAGGAAGAGCCCGCCGCCGACCAGAACGGCCATAGATCTAAAAAAGGACTTAGACGAGATCATTGAAAAGACTCCTTGTTTACTGGACTTTATAATTCAACCCGGAATTCATGTCAACCGGAGCTGGCGCGAGAAGGACACCATGATCTGGGGGCGACCCGCGAACTCCTCAACGAAGCCTGTTACCAGCATTTCTTTCCCCGCCCAGGATTCGGCCCCCGGAAAAAACGAAACCCGGTCGCGGGGAATCAAGGCTTCGAAACTATCGTCGGCGGCACGCAGGTAGAGGAAAGATCTTTTTTTTAAAACCTCGGCGCACAGAAAACGGACCGAGACGATCTCTCCGAGATGAGCCCGGACTTGAGACACCGGGATCACCTCAGGATCCCCGGTCCGCCAGAAACCCCGGTTTTCTTTTCTGGCCGCGGCGGCGGCGGCCCGGAAACGCTTTTGGAAGTCCTCGCGGAAAGGATATTTCAAGAAGGCCGCAGCGAATCCCCGGCGGATGATCAGCTCGTTGAAGAGATCTCCCTCGCTGCTCCACACATAGGCGAGGACCCGGCCGTGTTCATCCAGGGGCGCGAAGTCATAGGTCAGACGAACGGCCCGGCGGTAGAGGTGATGGAAGGCGAACCTCCTGGATAAAAAGGCGCGCCAGGCCGCTTCCTCCCTCGGGTCATCCATTTCCGGAGCGTCCACGCCGATGAGCCTGACCCGGCGCTCGACGCCGTCGGAGAACCGGACCGTGATCGTATCGCCGTCGGCCACCCGGACGACGGAGCCGGATTCGGGAAAGGGGCTTTGCCGGACCGCCTCGGCCACAGGAAGAAACCCGACATAAGCGACAGCCAGAAAAAAGAGGAGCTTTTTCATCCTCGCTTGTGATTCCATTGGGCGCAGGGGGTCACCCTTAGCCCCTGCGCCCATCCTAAGATCAGTTGTTTCCATCAAAGATTTTTTATTAGCTCTTTGACAGCGCGGACGATGTGGGAGGCGCTGATACCGTACGCCTCCAGAAGTTCAGCGGGCTTCCCCGAGCGGGGAAGGTCCCGAACGCAGAGGTGACTGATCCGGGCGCTCCCGGCCAGCGCCGCCGCAACGGCTTCCCCCAATCCGCCGGCGGCGAAATGGTCCTCGATGACGACGGCCCGGCCGCCCGTCTCGGCGACCTCCCGGGCGATCGTCTCCCGGTCCAGCGGCTGGACCGAATAGGCGTCGATGACCCTCAGGCCGACCTTCTCCTTTTGCAGCTCCGCCCAGGCTTTCAGGGCTTCGAACACGGTGATCCCGGCGGCGATGACCGTGACCGCGTCTCCTTTCCCCCGGCGCAGGACTTTCGACCCCCCGATGGGAAACTTCTCCTCCCGGGAGTAAAGGAGCGGCGTCGCCGGCCGGGTCGTCCGGATGTAGACGAGCCCCTGGTACCGGGCGGCTGCCTCGACGCAGGCTTCGGCCGAGAAAGCATCGCTCGGATAAAGGACGACACATCCAGGGATCGGCCGGAAAATCGCCAGGTCCTCGAGCCCCATCTGGGAGGGCCCGTCCTCCCCGATGCTCACGCCCACATGAGAGCCGCAGAGCTTGAGGTTGGCGAAGGAGTAGGCGGCCATGCGGACCTGGTCGTGGGCGCGGCTGAGGAAGGCGGCGAAGGTGGCGACGAAGGGGATGAACCCCTTGGCCGACATTCCCATTCCCATCCCGACCATGTTCTGTTCGGCGATATACGACTGGAAGGATCTCTCCGGAAAGGACTCGAAGAACTTCTCGGCATAGGTGGAGTTCTTGACATCGCCGTCGAGCGCGACCACCCAGCCGTTAA
>Ga0307379_10004320_pt1 | contig 20312 bp, 23 predicted proteins | sample UN2MG_FD_202237 | JGI IMG/M metagenome (GOLD analysis project Ga0307379, IMG submission 202237) | Soil microbial communities from Risofladan, Vaasa, Finland - UN-2 | ecosystem: Environmental > Terrestrial > Soil > Coastal area > Acid sulfate soil | place: Finland: Risofladan, Vaasa | collected... | reverse complement strand
GCTTTAAATTTACATGAAGAAATGAGAAAAGGAAAGGTGTTATTAATGTTTGTTGATGACCCTGAAGGCAAAGTTCCTTTGGGTCCGATTGACTTTAACTTGGAACAAGGCAAACCGGAAATCGCCTGATGGTATTAGTACGCTAATACAAGAAAGGAGAGAGAGTGGCTGATTTATTTTGGGATGAGCTTATAGAAATTGAAGAAATAAAAGTCAAAATTGAAAAGCATGGTTTTAGTGATGAAGAAAAAACAAAGCTTTTGGAAATTGTTTATCAGACTCTGGACTTAAGGATTTTTGATGTTATTTTAACTCAACTACCTTCGGAAAAGCACAAAAAGTTTTTGGATCAGTTCAGCAAGCTTCCTCATAACCCCAGCCTTTTACAAAGCCTAAAAGAAGATGCTCAGGATATCGAGGACAAAATCAAAGATATGGGAAGAAAAATAAAAGAAGAAATCATTTACCAGCTCGACCAGCTCTAGGTTTTCCTAATTCTTTTTTCCCCGTCATTCCCGCGTAAGCGGGAACCTATAAAAATAACGCTTCTCCGTCATCCTGAAGTGAGGCCTATCGTCATCCTGAATTTATTTCAGGATCAATCTCCTTGTCCGCCGTAGCCTTGGCGAAGGTGGGCCTGCCCGCCTTTGGAGGGTTTCAGGATCCGTGTCGTCCTGAACTTGCGTGCCCGCCTTTGGAGGGTTTCAGGATCTATTCTTTTCTTTTCTTTCACATCTCCGGTACTCCAAATCTTTTCCTTAATCTATTTTTATTTTCTTCTAATTCTCTAATTCTGGTTTCTACAATTTTGTCCTGCAACACCTTTTTTGCTCTAAACCCTTCAAGTTGTTGTATTTGTCTGTCAAGCTCGGCTAATTCCTCGGCCAATCTTTGGTCCACCACCGGTTCTTGACCTGGCTCATGGAGACTTTCCGGAGCTTCTTTTTTTTCTGCAGCTTGTCGTTCTCTTTCCTCCTGAATTACTGCCTCTCTTATATGACCAAAATTAATCGCAGGACTTCGTCTATGTCGGTCATAATAGCGGCGTTTTCCTGCGTCAACAGCCTTTAATTTATTTTTTAGATCTTCTGCTAACTGCCGCTCTCGGTCAAGATCTCTGGGACGGAGATTATGTGTGGAAGCTCTTTCTATCATTCTTCCCAAAATACGGCTGGGGTTTTCTACCCACTCAGTCCTTCTTTGGCCTAAGGTCACCAGCAGGTCATCAAGCCAAAAAGCTTGCCTAAAAGTCAGTTCATTACCTTCTTCCTGATTTGCCATCCTGTCAAGAGAGATTTCAAGACAAGCTTTATCCATTTCATCCGGTTCCATAGGAAGGACCTTTTTTTCTGCCAAATTCGTTCTGTAGTTAATAAGATCAGCCAATTCCTCTTGTTCTAGCAACCAATAGGAATGATATTGGTCTAAACCTAACCTTCTAAGATCGCTAAAAGGATAAGTTCTATATTTCCTAGCCAAACGTGTTAAACGGGCAAGCCTTTCTTGGAGTTTTACAACTGGGCATTCCAGGATTTCCTTTAAGTAAGGACAGGCTTCGTTATATGTTCGTAAGGTTTCCCGTAATGCCACGGCTTCGTCTGTATTTACTCTTTCCAAAAGGGCAGGAGGTAGTTGGGAAACAATACAAAAGTGGTAATGGTTTCCAGGCAAATAAACTGCTTTAACATCAGGAATAGTATCTGATGCTAGCCACCAGCCGGAAGGATCTTGACGTTCTCCAATAAAACCAAGACCTCGACCTTCACGGTCAAAATCATGAACATAGGTACGCGCTGTTTTAGGCCCGTGGGTTATTTGATACATTCTTTCTTGATTTTCAACGCCGGCAACTACGAAAATCGGTTGACCATGATAAACCACTTTTGGAAAGGGGCTATCCTTTAAATAACGTGTTAAAAGTTCATGTGTCAAAACACCGTCTTTAGGGGGGTCAATTCTTAGATAGCGTTTGCCTGATCCGGGCTCGCAAGCTTCCAATTCATTATTAAAAAGCGCTTCTCGAAAGGAAGTAGGTGTTGGTTGTTCTTGTTCTGCTGCCATAAAAATTCCCAGAACTATTTTTTAGCAATCGCTTTTCATTATAGCAGATAGCAGATCTTTTTTTCACACACCATTTCACGCCCTAAAACCTTCCTTTTTTCCTAATAAAATCTTATTTCTCTTCCCCTTTTCCTGTTCTTTCTATCCTACCTATTCTTCTTTCTTTTTGTTCTGAACCCAAAGAGTCAGACATCCTATAGTCTTGGAAAATAGGTATTTTTAGTGTATAATAGCTACACATTTCTGGTAAGTTTTGGAAAACCAAAAAGCTGGTTTAACCTTGCTTACCGGAAATTATTTACCCGAAGCAAAAGCTCTGGGTATTGCACTTTGACAAGTCAGCTGATTTTGGGTAGGCCAATGGTGGGTAATAAGTTAAATCTTTTGTCATTCCCATTTTTTTCTGCCGTCATTCCCGCGTAAGCGGGAACCTATATAAATAACTTTTCCTTCTTATTATCCAGCCTTGGCTTACCCAAAAAATAAAAACAAAAAGGAGGTCCGCCCCTTTAGAACGTTGGCGGAACACACTGGAGATTTCCCTTTTTCTTCATCTAGCTATCTTTTGCGGCAGCAAGTTCATGCCGCTGCAGCAGGGTTTACCCTGTCTAAGTCAAGATGGTCTGAGAAAAGAAAAGGGATACATAAGATCAGGAGGAAAAATGAACGCGTGGAGAAAGGCAAAAACCGCGAGGATCGCCGCGGTGATTGGAGCGCCTTTGGCGCTCTTGCTGATCCTGTTGGTGGCCGTATCCACCAACACGTTATCCGCTTCGGCCCAAGGGCCGACACCGTCGCAGCCTGAGCTGCCGGTGGTCACATACACGTTGGCGTTGGAAGAAGAGAGCACTGCTCAGATTGAGCAGTCCACGCAGGTCGCCCAGGCCGCTGGTGCAGACATAGTGCTATTTCGCTGTTTCGGCTCGCCACCCGAGATACCGGTCATTCGTGGGGGTGTGGTCCATCCCTGCGGAGAGTGGTATAACTTTGGGTTAGACCCAACTTTGGGTGCCTGGGGAACGATGGAAATCCCAGAGGAGTTTCGCTATCCCTCAGTGCTCAGATGGGATTTCCCCGCCACTGGGCAAGGAGGGGGTTGGCGTTTCTGGTTCGACTTGTATGTGGACGAGACTGTTCCTTTCGGGAGTTACGTGATCACGGTCACCGTTGGGGCCGATAACGACAGCAACCTGACTGACAATGTCATCACGACCACGGTCGTGGTGACCGAAGCACGGCTGGAATCCGGCGTAGTAATCCCTTCTTGGGGAGGGTTCGTCGGAAAACCGATGACAGTCACCGGTGTCGTGACCAATGTCGGATTGCTCCCGACGGAGTTTGGAGGGGGCTTTCTCCTCATAGATACAAATGGCGATCTCCTCTTCTACGAGGAGATTCCGATGACTAGTTTGAATCCCGGGGAGGTGTTCGAAATCCAGAAAGTCTTCACCCCCACCGTTGTCGGTACCCACCGGTTACACTTGCTGGTATCTCAGCCGTATGGGCCCCCGCCACCCGACGTGGTTGTGGACTTCCAAGTCCACGAGTGGCCAGACGCGCTCGGCCTCGAGCTGGCCGTCGTCCCCAACCCCGTCAAAGTTAACAAGCAAGCGACCATTGTCGTGACCAACACTTCCTCCATTCCTTTGGACATAACAGTATACATCGGCCACGAGGAATGGTGGGAGTTGGGGTGGGTTGGCCCTGGTCTGTCGCTTTCGCACATGTTCACACCGACGACCTTAATCACCTCCGCTACCAACCTTCCTGTTACTGCGATCGGCGAATGGGAAGGCCCGCGAGTTTCGGCCTCGGCCGAACTGACCGTGGAGGCTTGGTTGCAATGCCTGCCGGTGACATATAAGGGTTGGCCTCCTCAGCCTAAACTCGTCATTAAGCAGCCAGATATTACCGTCTGGCTCACGCGTAGAGGCACCGAGGAGCGGTACCTTGACTTCTGGAATGCTGGTAGTGCTCCTCTTGTTGGGAGCGCAGTAGCAATCACAAAGCCAGAGGATGGTGCGTGGCTGGGCGGGGCCACGTACTTTGAGGTCGGTTTGCAGCCGGGCGGGTGGAATTACGTCTGGCTTAAGTTCAAGGCCGGCAACGCGCCGGGGTATGGGGAGTACTATGGGGTACTTCGGTTCACCACCAACGACCCGAGGGGGGTAATTGAAATTCCAGTTACCCTCCACGTTATGAGACAGGAGGACATTCCGACCCCGACGCGCTCGTTTCCGACGGCCACCCCTGTGGAACCGGAACCGGAACCGAGCTGGACCCCGCCGCCTATCCAGACAGCAGCACCGACCCCTCGTTCGGTGCAGGCGGTAAAGATTACCGGACCGTTGTCGGCACTGGCATTGGCCAGCTTCGCGACCCCGACCCCAACGCCCACGCCGACGGCGACACCCACGGCAACACCAACTCCCTACATCCCGGGGTGGTAGCCGACCGTATCAGCTGACGTTTTTAAAATCGCCTTTCCGAGTTAGCTCGGGGAAAACTGGCCTCTAAAGCGAGGCTAAGGATTCCCGAGATATTAACGGGTGACGCTCTAGCGCCGCTCCTTCTCGGAAAGAGTAAGAACTAGGAAAACCTGGGAGAGTATGATGGGTTGTTAATTGCACCACGTTGGTGCACCATCAGTAAATCTTTGCCAGGTTTTTTTTATGCCTTTTTTCTACTTTCATATATTCCGCTCCAGGATCGGTCACCTCTTGACGAAACCGGTATAGTTTCACACCCCTGGGGTGTGAAACCCTTCACACCTCGGTACACTCAGAGTAATTTCTCAGCTATTTCTCAGAAAGTTGTTATAAGTTATAATATGGTTCTAAGTTACAAAGTTACACTTTTTTATTATTGTTTAGATTTTTAGGCAGCTTGAATTTATTTCTAAAACTCTAATTATCTAATTTTCTAATTATCTAGTAATCTTGTAATCTAATTATTTATGCGTATCCTTATTATTGAAGACGAGCACAAAATTGCCCAAGCTATCAAAAAAGGCCTGGAGCAGGAATCTTTGGCTGTTGATCTGGCTTTTGACGGCGAACAAGGCTTTGATTTGGCTGCCACCGAAGATTACGACGTGGTTGTTTTGGATTTGATGCTGCCTAAGATCAATGGTTTGGATATTTGCCGGAAGCTTAGAAAAGAAGAAAATATCCACACCCCGATTTTAATGCTGACTGCTAAAGGCCAGGTAGAGGACAAGGTTAACGGTCTTAATTCAGGCGCTGATGATTATTTGGTCAAACCTTTTGCTTTTAACGAACTTCTAGCCAGAATCAGGGCTTTAACCCGAAGGCCTAAAAACAGTTTAAACCCAATACTTAAAGCTGGTGATTTAATTCTTAATACTTTGAATTTTGAAGTAAAAAGAGGCCACACACCAATAAAATTATCAAAAAAAGAATACGCTTTACTTGAATATCTTTTAAGGCACAAAGGAAAAACCCTGGCCAAAGACCAGATTATCAATAATGTCTGGGATTATGATGCTGATGTTTTGCCAAATACGGTTGAGGTTTATATTGGTTATCTGAGAAACAAAATTGACAAAGCTTTTAAAAACAAACGGCCCCTTATTCACACTGTCCGGGGGTTCGGATATAAAATAGCAAGTTGAACAAACAATGTTTAAAGAAGCACGCATAAAACTAACCGCTTGGTATCTTCTTATAATTATGTTTATAAGCATGGTTTTTAGCTGCGTGATTTATCGGGTGATTACCTTCGAGTTGGAACGTGGTTTGCGCCGGCAGGAAATGCGTTTTATGAGGCAGAATTCAGGTCTTCCTTTAGTGTTGCCGTTGCCCCAAAACCCCCAGGCTATGAGTTTAGAATTGATAGACGAACTAATATTGGCCAAAAAAAGGGTAGCGCAAAACCTGATTTTGTTAAACGGAATCATTCTGGGTGTTTCCGCTACTGCCGGTTATTTTTTAGCCGGCAAAACTTTAAAGCCGATTGAGGAAGCTTTAGAAGAGCAAAAAAGGTTTATTGCCGATGCTTCCCATGAATTACGGACGCCGCTGACTGCTTTGAAAACCTCAATGGAAGTAGCTTTAAGGGATAAGAAATTATCAACTGGAGAAGCAAAAAAAGTGATAAAAAGCAACTTGGAGGATATTAATGGTTTACAGTCTTTAAGCAGCAACCTTTTGAATTTGGCCAACCTGCAGGGTAATGGCAAAAATCTTGTTTTTGAAAGTGTTGATTTGAGTGAACTTATTAAAAACGCCTGCCGGAAAATTTTACCTTTAGTAAAAGAAAAAAACATCAAAATAAGAACTAAAGCTAAAAAACAAGAAATAAAGGCCAATAAAGAAAGTTTGGAGGGAATGCTTTTAATCTTTTTAGATAATGCCGTCAAATATACTCCCAAAGCCGGCAGAATAGTGATTACGACCGAGTCGGACAAGAAAAATATCGTCATTAAAATAAAAGACACGGGTATCGGCATTCCTTCCCAAGATATTCCCCATATTTTTGACCGGTTTTACCGGGTTGACCAGTCCCGATGCAAAACTGAAGTGCCTGGTTTTGGCTTAGGCCTTTCTTTAGCCAAAAAAATTATAGAGTTACACAAAGGTTCGGTGCAGGTTACAAGCGTTTTAAATAAAGGCACGACCTTCACAATTAAATTACCTCTAAAACACTCCTAAAACTTCAATTTAAGCATTCTCTCAGTTTGCTTTGTTAAATTTGTTTTATTAACAAGTTGTTTTAGTTTGAGTTATGAAATACTTTACCATGTTATGTCATCCTATTCTGTCATCCTGGAGGGCTTTAGCCCGATAGGATCTCAATTATGCCTGACTAATTTCGTAATTCAGTTTTGTTAACAAGTTATCCATAAGAAAGGAGGTGAAGAAAATGAACGCAAAAACAATTATTATTCCCACGCTTGTTTTAGCTTTACTTGGTTTTGTTGGTTATGGCACAGCCAAAGCCTTTGCTGCCAACGGCAATGGTAATTACCCGCCGATTATTGACAAACTCGTTGAGCGTTTCGGTCTTAACAGAGAAGAGGTCCAAAAAGTTTTTGATGAAGAAAGAACTCAGAGACAGCAGCAAATGCAAGCTAACTTTGAAGAGCGCTTAAACCAAGCGGTCAGCGAAGGTAAAATTACCGAAGAGCAAAAAAAGGCAATTATAGCCAAAAAAGCAGAAATGCAAGCTGAATGTGAGGGATTCAAAGACTTGTCCCTTGAAGAAAGAAAAACAAAAATGGAAGAGTACAAAAAAGAAATGGAAAGCTGGGCGCAGGAAAACGGCATTGATTTAAGTCTTATTCCCATGTTTTTAGGCCGAGGCCCTCATCGTGGTTTCGGCGGCCGAGGAGGCCCTGGTTTTTAAATTTCACACCTGGGAGGTGTGAATCCCTGCACACCTAGGGAAAAAACTATTAAGTAGTTGCTGATCCTTCCACACCCCCTATGTTACAATGTTAAAATAGGGGGTGTTTTATTTCTCAGCCTTTTCTCAGGTTGAATTAATAAGATATGCTTATGACAGATGCAAAAGATTTTTTGCGGTCTAAAAAAGACGAACTCGTGAATTTTTTTAAAAAACTATTTTCCGGCCGCAAAAAATTCATCGTTCTACCGGTTCTATTATTACTGCTTGGTTTTTTTGCTTGGCGTATTCTGGCCAAAAAAGAGGAAAAACCTCAATATCAGACTAACCAAGTTGAACGGGGGACGATTATTTCTTCTGTTTCCGCTTCAGGCCAGGTTTTAAGCGTCAATATTATGAGCGCCAACACCAAAACCTCAGGAACCGTCAGCAAAATCTATGTCAAAGACGGCGATCTGGTTAAAAAAGGAGACAAAATCCTTGAAATAGCCCTTGACTTTCAAGGAGAGCAAAAAAATGTTTCTGCTTGGTCTGCTTATTTATCAGCTAAAAATGCTTTGGAATCAGCCAAAACCACCAAATACAGTTTACAGGCAGAGATGTTTGGTAAATGGGATACTTTTAAGGAATTGGCAGAAAGTGACACCTATAAAGATACTGACTCGGCCAACCGGACCTTGCCGGAATTTCATATTCCGGAAAAAGAGTGGTTGGCAGCTGAGCTGAAATACAAAAATCAGGACGCAGAAATTATTCAGACTCAGGTAGCCCTGAATAACGCTTGGTTGTCTTATGTTCTGACTTCACCTACGATTACGGCGCCGACCGATGGCATGAACATTGGTTCTTTAGATACCGGCACGACGACGTCCAATCAAAAAGTGGCGACCGTGCAAACCGGGGGAACACCGATAGTTACCGTTAATCTTTCGGAAATTGATGTTTCCCAGGTTCAATTGGAACAAAAAGCGACCATTACCCTAGACAGTATTGCGGATAAAACTTTTACCGGCAAAGTAATGGGTGTTGATAGGATTGGTAGTGTAACCAGCGGCGTTACCCAATACCCGGCCATTATCCGGCTTGATTCTTCCTCAGCGCAAATTTTGCCCAACATGACGGTTACCGCCAAGATTATTATTAACAGAAAAGAAAATGTTTTAGTGATACCTTCCAGTGCGGTTCAGAATCAAGAAGGTCAAAATTATGTTCAGCTGATGGTTAACAATCAGCCCCAGTTTGTGGTCGTAGAAACCGGTTTGGTTTCCGAAACCCAAACAGAAATTGTTTCCGGCATCAATGAAGGAGATATAGTAGTTATTAGTAGCACTTCTTCAACAAACTCGCAGCAAAATGGTCAGTCGCCTTTTGGCAGAACTTCAGGTATGGGCGGAATGATGAGGATAGCTCATTGAGAAAATTGTTCCCCAGGCGTGGAAGCCTAGGGTATATAATTTTCTCAATGGGGTTTCCAAAGGGGATTCCCCTTTGGTGTCACCTGGGGTTTAATACCCCAAGTGACAGGGGTGTCAGGGAGCGAAGCGACCGCCAAGGGGTGAAACCCCTTGGAAACGAACGAGCTATGTGAGTGAGTTTATTAGAGGATAAAGATGATCAAGGTTTCCCATCTTTCCAAGATTTACAAAACAGGTGAAGTAGAAGTAAAAGCTTTAAATGATGTCAGTTTTGAGATTAAAAAAGGTGAGTTTGTGGCCATCATGGGACCTTCCGGTTCAGGCAAATCCACTTTGATGCACATTCTCGGCGCTTTGGATACACCCACAAGCGGTGAATACTATCTTGACGGAGAAAAAATTGCCAACCTTGATGATGATGAGCTGGCCGAAATCAGAAACAAAAAAATCGGTTTTGTTTTTCAGGCCTATAATCTTTTACCCAGAACTACTGCTTTAAAAAACGTGACTTTACCCATGATTTTTGCCGGTGTTTCCAAAAGCAAACGGGAAAAAAGAGCGGCCGAACTTTTAGACAAAGTTGGCCTTAAAGATAGGATATATCATACTTCAAACCAGTTATCAGGAGGCCAGCAGCAGCGGGTAGCTATTGCCAGAGCTTTAAGTATGGACCCCAGTATTCTTTTGGCTGACGAGCCGACAGGCAATATTGCTAGCGAGCAAGCCCAAGAAATCATGAAGATTTTCCAGGATTTAAATGAACATGGTCATACGATTTTGATGATTACCCATGAGAAAGAAATTGCCGAATACAGTAAAAGGATAATTCATGTTAGGGATGGTCAAATAATTGAGGATGAAAATAATGGCCACCAAAATTTAGTTTAAAAAATGGAATACAAAGAATTAATATCCGAAAGTTTTATCAGCCTTGGTTTAAACAAAGTCAGAACCGCTTTGGCAATGTTAGGAGTAATTATCGGCATCGGCAGCGTGATTGCCCTGATATCTTTGGGTCAGGCCTCACAAAAGTCAATCGAAAATCAGATTAAATCTTTGGGTTCCAATCTTTTGACTGTTATGCCTGGAGCGTTAAGGAGTGAAGGAGTGAGAGGTGCCGGTGGCGGTGTTACCACTTTGACCTACGAGGATGCCAAAGCGATCAAAGATTCCTCCCAGATTACGACCGTTAAAACCGTGGCTTCGGAATTCAGACGCAATAGCCAAGTTACCGGTGGTCGGAACAACACCAATACTCAAGTTACCGGGGTGACTCCCGAATATGCCAAAATAAGGAATATTGCTCTTGCTTCAGGAACATTTATCAGTGAAGCCCACCTTGCTGGGTTAAGTAAAGTAGCGGTTATGGGGCCGCAGGTTTCTTTGGATTTATTTGGCGAGGGAGTAAACCCATTAGGAAAAAGTGTCCGGATTAACGGTACCGCTTTCAATGTCATTGGTTTGACCGAAAGCAAAGGTGGCTCAGGCTTTATGAATCAAGATGATGTTTTATATGTGCCTTTAACTACCGGTCAGAAGCTTCTTTTTGGGGTTGATTACTTAAGTTCTATTTATGTTGAAGCGGAGAATGAAAAAGTCATGAGTCAGGCGCGGGACCAAATAGGCTACTTGCTTTTGGAAAGGCATAGGATAAAAAATCCGGAGCAGGCTGATTTTTCCATCATGTCCCAGGAAGATATTTTAGGAACGGCTGAACAAGTAACCAGCATCTTTACTACTCTTTTGTCCGGCATCGCCGCCATTTCTTTGGTAGTAGGCGGTATTGGCATTATGAACATCATGCTGGTAACGGTTACCGAACGCACCCGGGAAATCGGCTTGAAAAAAGCTTTGGGAGCGAAAAAGAAATTGATTACTGCCCAGTTTTTACTGGAGGCGGTAGTGATAACCTTTGTCGGCGGTTTTATCGGCATTATTTTGGGAGCGGTTACGTCTTTTTTGATTTCCAGTTCCATGGGTTTGGTTTTTACTTTATCTTTATTGTCAGTGCTATTGGCTTTTGGCGTTTCTGCCGGTATTGGGATTCTTTTCGGTTGGTATCCGGCCAAAAAAGCAGCTAATTTAGCGCCAATTGACGCTTTACGATACGAGTAAGAAAAAAAGGAGGTGAAATAACTTGAAAAGCTTAAAAATTTCCATTCTAGCTATTGTTTTAGTGATTTTGTTGGTAGCCGCTTCAGGCTTTTTTGTTGGTATGAAATACCAGCAGACCAAACGGCCTTCGAGAGGTGATTTTCAGGGAAGAATGGGTACAAGGCAAGGTTTTCCGGGAACACCAAACCAACAAGGTTCACAAGCGGTTCGAGGAGAGATAATTAATAAGGACGAAGGGAGTATTACCGTTAAGTTAACTGACAACAGCAGCAAGATTGTTTTGATTTCGGAAACAACAGAGATAAACAAAGCAACCAAAGGTTCGGCGGAAGATTTGCAAACCGGCCAGCAGGTAATGGTTTTTGGCCAAAAAAACGAAGACGGCAGTGTTTCCGCCTTAAACATTCAACTCGGAGAATTCGGAGAAGGTTTTATAAGAAAGTAAGGTTATCTTTCATACCCGGTGTTGATTAGCGAAATAAGTTTTCGGGAAACAGCAATTTACATGGGATTACTGGTTGATGGACCACTTGGTGGTGGGGTAGGTGCCAATGATCAAATTTCACTCACCTGCGAGGTGGGGTGATCTAGGTACCTCGGGATTTTTTCTCAAAGTAAAGCTTCGTCTAATAAAGAAGGTTCGCTTGGAGGAACTTGTGCTAAAGCTGCCTGGTAGTTTGTATACTCTTCTACCGTTACCTCCTGGGTCCAATTTCCATCTTGTGCTATTTGTTCAAGACGAGGTACCCCTGAGCGTCTGGAAGTCAGTAGAGCATTAGCCTCTTGTTGGAGATGGTAGCTTACTACTTTACTACTAGCACCAAGTACTTCTAATTCTCTATCAGTCAGATTAGTTAAATTAACTTCCGGACTTGGCATTTTACCCCTTCCTTTTAATTTATCAGGCGCTATTATACTACAATTCCACCTTTTTTCCACTTTAGGGTCTGCCGTGTCGTTCACTCCCAATTTATCATCCTGAACTTGCCGTTTCCTCGTCATCCTGAACTTGCCGTTTCCTCGTCATCCTGAACTGGTTTCAGGATCTCTACTCCTACCCAGGAAAAGTAAGAAAAAAGGGTAAAACAGCACAAATAAAGCCAAATAACGGTAACCTAAAAGCAAACTTTGTTTATTTGCCAGAAACCCAAAAAGCAGTTGATAAGGCAAAAGATTCATCAAAAGTTCGTTAACTGAAGAGACAGTGGCCCTTTGATATGACTTTATTTCTTTTTGAACAAGACCTTCTTTTAAAACAGAAACAAACTCCAGTATTACTCCCAGCGACAATATAGCGATGGCCATGAGCGGAGTTTTGAAAAGCGAAACTGCCAAAAGGACCATCACCGCTACCACCGCTGAACCGTTTAAAATCATCCGGGAAAACTGTTTAAATTTATAGGCCATGCTGCTGGCAATACTTTGCAAAACACAAGCGGCGCTAAAAATCAAACCAATAGCCGATCTTGAGAAACCTAAAAAATTAAGATAAACATCATTATATTCCTCCAAGCTCCCTAAAACTGCCAAAACTAAGGCGGTATATAAGGTCAGTTGCAGTAAATTTTTATTACACCAAACAGTTTTTCCGGCATCCTTAATAAACTGCCAATATTTGGTTTCCTCGGTTGATTTTACTGGTTTAAGTTCCGGCCAAAAAAAGACAGTCAGCGAGACAACAAGAACAGCCAATGATGAAAGCAAGGCAGTTAAGCTAAAAGACACCTCGCTTATAAATCCGCCCAAGCCTACTGCCAAACCAATGCCTAGGGTTCTAAAAGCATTGCCTTTACCCCAAATTTTTTCAAATTGTTCTTCTTTACTCCCTGTTTTTAAAAAATCAAAAACATAGGCCTGCAGCGTGCCGGAAGCAAAAGTTCCGCCTAGCGTCCTTAACAAAAAACCCAAAAGAAAAAACCAAAAAGAATAGCTGAACGACCAGACAAGATAACACCAGGAAAAAAACAAGCCGGATAAAATCAGCATTTTCCTACGGCTCCAGCGGTCAGCCAAAGCGCCGGTCGGCACCTCCAAGACTATCGTCATTACCGACCACAAGAACAACAAAATACCGATTTGAAATAGATTTAGACCGCGGTTTAACATCAACAATTTCTCCACCGCGTAAACAAAAATGAAGTCAAAGAAAAAACGGGAGATATAAAAGGTTTTAACAAACGTTGACAATTTCATACTTACATTTTAATCAATTTAATCAATTTTTAAAGCGGGGGGAGATATTTATTTTTTCGAAGAGTGATGGATTGAGGTTTTTAAGAAGGAAGCTTAAATTTGGTTTTTAGCCGGTTCTTGATTTCTTCAGCTTCTTTTTCAGTTAATTTTTCGCTTAGTTTGGCACTAAATTCTTCGGACGATTGTAAAACATTTTTTAATATAAATTCACTCAATTCTTGTTTACTAAACCCTTTCTTTTTAAAATTATCCTCAAATAACTGGAAAGCTTTTCTGACAGTTTCACCGTTTTCCTTCATGTAGCTGAAGGCAACATAAGTTTGAAGGATTTTTTGTTGTAAAAACAAGCTAAGTAATCCCTTAAGTTTCTTGGTTTCTTCATCAGGCAGGTCAGCTTCAGGAGTGCCTATTACCTCAACAACTATTTTATAAAATGAATCGAGTATTTCTCGGAAAGTAATTTTTTGGTCTTTCATAAAAATATTTTTAGGAAACCCCCGCCGTTTTTTGCTCGGCACTAAAATACTCTAATACTTTTCTTTCAAACCCTTGGAAAGCACCATAAGCCATTACTGTCAAAAAAGGGGTAACAAGATTCCCTTGGCTAATATAATTGGTACTAAAACAAAGTGGTAGTAGCTTAGAGGCTAGTGTTAGAAAAGTTTGTTCAGCCACAAGAAGTTTTAATAGTCCTTCACGTGGCCCAAGTCTTCCTTTAGAATATGCCTTAATCCAATTTACTTGGCCGAATCCAGTTAAATCCAGCAAAGCCTCTCCAACTGAACCTAATCTTCTTTTCCAAGGAGATGATTCCTTGGCCGGTGGTGTTGCTATTGTTTCAATTATAATATTAATTTTAAACCGTTTTCTTTTAGAATTAAATATGTTTCTTAATATTTTATTCCACTTCAGTTTTTTAAGGACCGGTAGCAATACCTTTAATTTTCCAAAGGTCGTCTTTTTTCTCAAGAACGACAAATTTGGTGTTTTGACCATTAGCATAACCGAAATAAGGGACAGGTTGCTTTGCGCTTATAGGTTCCATTTCCACGTCCAGCAAAACCCGGAAACTGCCAAATTCATTTTTACTAACTTCAAGGACGGTGACTTTTTTAAAGCTTTCCAAATATGGCCGCCAGTTTTCTCCTTCGAGCGGAGCCATCATCTTTAAAGCTTCATCAATTCTTTTTTCATTAATCAATTCAAAAAAAGTCCTGATAATATCTGCTTCGGTAGGCAAGGGAACTTGCGGAGGAGCTGATTCCGATTGAACGGTTGCCGCAGGATTGGTCGGCATAGGGCTGGCTTGGAACAGAGTTTCATTTTTTGGCTGGAGTTTGTTAACAACCAAAGCTACAACCAAAAAACTGATAACCGTCGTTAACACAATAGCAAAAATAATTTTTTTTAGCATAAGTATTTTTCTATACTTTAATATAGATTAATTGTTATATTATAAACTTTGGCCGAAGCTTTTGTCGAGCAAAATCAGGTCAATTACATTTACCCGACCATCAGCATTGATGTCTCCGGCAGGCCCAGCCGAACCAAAATTCGTCTTGACCAAAATCAAGTCGTCAACATCTAAAAAACTTAGAGCTTCAATTATTACTAAGTAGTATATATAATTGTATTTGTAAAACAACCACAGTTAAATTATGACTAATAACCTTTCTTTAAATCCTGCTGCCAAAGCAGTAAACAGCGCCTTTTCCTCAGCGGATTCTTTAAAACCGGAGTCTGATACTAGACAAGATATGGAAAATAAAGATAACGTAACTTCTTTTTCCCGTCTTTCTCTGCCTCCGTTCCAAAATATGATTACGGGAATTTTTGTTTTTCTTCTGATTTTAGCTTTCTTTACAGGAGTTACTTATAAATTTTATGCCAGTTTTTTATTTTTGTTTTATGGTTGGCTTAAAAAAATGTGGGTTTCAGTTGTTTGTCTGGGAATCTTTCAAACTGCCTTATTGATCCCTTTTAGAATTATTAGCTTGAGACAAGAAACACACACTAAAGAATTTGAAGAAAAAATTGAAGAAATTCAGACTAAAAAAGAACAGCGCCTGCTTTTTAAAAAAGGGGTAAAAAAAGGTGAAACTACTTTGCTTTGGTATTTAATAAACTTCATGGTGCAGACAATAAGCTATTTCTCTCTTGGCCGCCTGTTTTTAACTGATTTTTACAATCAACCTTTAAATCCTAAACTGCTCTATTCTTTTGTTTCTTATCCCGAATATCCAATTCAGAACACTTTTTTTAAGATACCTTATATGGTTTTTAACAAAACCATTGACTTAGGTATGAGTAAAGTTTGGATTTTTTGGCTGGCAGCTTTAGTTTATAAAATCATTACCGCTAAACTTATACCTTATCTTCGAAAAAATAGTCAGCGTTTTGAATTTCACCGACAGGAAGAAAGATTTCCTTTTGGTTTGATTAAGAAAATAATCAAGCTTACTAATGGCTCGGTAATTCTGTTGATGTTTTTAGGCTGGCTTATTATCAGGCATTTTCCTACCAACTGGGAATTAAGGATCTTTTCCGGAGATGTCGGTAAACCAAACTCTACTTTCAATATGATTACGGCCATCACGACTTTTCTTATTATTATTTGGCTTGATATCCCAAAAATATTGCAAAAAATAAGAATGGCAGATATTGAAAATATCAGTCAAACAATCATCAATAAAACTCAAGTAAAATTATTTGAAAATTCATTTAAAAAAGCCGTCTTTTTGGGGTTAGGTGCCTATTTTATCACCAATATGATTCCCTGCGCTTTCGAATTATCGGTTTTTACTTTAGAGATGATATCATTTCTTTCACCTTTAACTTTGGATAAGTTGATTTTAAGAACGCAAAAAAAAGGGTAAATACCGTACTTATCCCATAAAAACAAGTATGTCATCCTGAACTGAATTCGGGGCAGGCTCTGAACTTGAACCCCTGGCGTCATCCTGAAAAACCCTTCGTCATCCTGAACTTGCCTGCCCGCCTTTGGAGGGTTTCAGGATCTTTTCCCCTTGTCACTTATTTTTTCACTTTATCGGAGTTTATAGTTGCAAAATTGCCCTAGTTAAAGAGCGTAGATTAGCATCTGTTGCCATTTCTTTTCCCAATTCTCTTAGCCAGTTTTCACCCTTGCCCGTAGGATCTAAAGCTGCTCCTGCTGTTTCCGCATCCACACCACACTCTCCAGCTCCAGCCATAAGCGGACCAAGTGCATCATTACCAAGAGATAGCATTTGTCCATCTCCTATTGCTCTTAATACTGTTAACACATCAGTAGGTTGTAATAATTCAGAACCAGACATATTTAAAAGATAATAATTTTTTCTATTTTACCACAAATTGAATTTTTCTTAGCTGGATAGGTCTAATCCGTTGCAGAATTTCCGCAAGGTGGCGGATTTTCATACTCTACCTTGTTAAAATATAGTTCTTTAGGATGAAAGAGGATTGCAAAGAGGATGTTTTAATGGTAAAATTAGACCTATAATTAGTTGTTTTGTTTTATAAGAGAAGCTGTTATGTCTGAAGAAACTAAAGCTAGAATTCAAAGAGCTGTTGAACATTTGGGTCCTGTTCGCAGAAGGGTTGCTGGAGTTAGAACTATAGGTGGTGGTGAAGGGGACTGGGTGATATTTGATGACGGTACGGCACTATTTTATTAGGAAAATGGTTTACCTACAGTTGTCCATATAGGCAGTAAATTTTACCCTAAGCCAAGCCCAGAAGCAGCAAGTCTAAGTGAAGATTCTACCCCCTTAATAATTTAAACATTCAACCTATGATCTAATCCGTTCCTGGAACGGATTCCCCATTCTCAAGTAACCTCGGGATCGGCCAGCTGGCGGACTCGGTTTTTTGCGAATGCGGAATAACCTAATTTAATTTCACTTAATAAATTTCCACAGTTTTACCTGAAATTATCCATTAAAAACTTAGCAAGATATTGCAGATAATAAACACCAATAATAATAAAAATAGTTGCCACCACAAAACGGGATACTTTTTCAACTTTAGTAACTACCTGAAATGCCCGATTTAGATGCTTCATACCAAAGGCAATAAAGAACGAAAATACGATTACAGGAAGCCCGGTGCCTAAAGCATATACAGGCGGCAGTAACAATGCCTCTTTTGATTTCAAGACGAGGGGAATCAGAATTCCAAAAAACAAAACTCCAGCATATGGACAAAATACCAAAGCAAAAAGCATTCCCAAAAGTATTGAGCCAAGATAACCTTTGGAGCTAAAGTATTCTTTTAACTTCTCTATCTTTTCATTTTTCCCTCCTGGGTTTATTTTTACGACTCCAAACATAATAAGGCCGATGACAATTAAAACAGGCCCCAAAACTTTATCGCCCCATCCTTGAAAAATTCGTGAGATTGCAAAAACAGATAAACCAAAATATATAAGTGTGGCCATAATGGTGTAACTTATTCCTCTGCCTAAGGTATAAAAAAGCCCCTTTAATAAAGTATATTTGGGAGTCTTAATCTCTTTTGAAATATAAGCGATAGCAGTAATATTGGTCGCTAGCAGACAGGGACTGATGGAGGTTAGTATGCCGATTAGGAAAGCAGTCAGAAAGGGGATATTAAAAGTATCTATAAAATTATAGATAACATCCATTCTATTTTCCTAATAACGATTTCAATTTACCTTCAAAATAACTAATAAACTGGTTTTCGTTATTAACTAATCTCCACACGGTTAGATCATTAGTAATATCATCCTTATTGCCACGGATTGCGTTTATGTACAAAGATGACCCCATTGCTTGATATTTGATGACGATTTCTTGATTTTCTTTCAACTCAACATTAATATCTTTAAAAGTGATTCTGCCGGAACCGTATTCGTCAGGAAATTTCTCTTTAATAGCCTTTAGGGTATATTTACCAACCGTGATGCATGTCCAACACTGTTGGGTGCCGTGGAAATGAACAACTTCAATTTTGTCAGCAGGTGTAGTTTTTTCATTCGTTGATGAAAAATTGTCTTCTGTTTGCGGTGGTATTGAGGTAGTTTGAGTTGAGCCTAAAACAGATGTGTTTTTTGTTTCATCTGTTTTGATAAAGAATTTTATGCTAAAAAGAGAAACTACTGCTAAGACGATTAAACCGGAAATAATAACTAGTTTTTTATTCATTCCTAAGTTCATTTAACCGGTTAAGCCATAAACATAACCAGCAAAAGTGGTTAAAACCACGATTGAGCCCGCATAAACCAGCATTTTTTTAGTGCCGATTAACTTTCTGATAACCAAAAGCCCTTGTAAAGAAAGAACAGGATCTGCCAACATATAAGCCATAAGCGGACCCTGGTTCATACCCAGCTTCATAAAGTTTTCTGCAATCGGTACCTCAACCAAAGCAGGAAAATAAGCCAAAGAACCAAACATGACGGCGATAAAGTTAGTTAATAAATTGTTTTGTCCGGCCAAGGCTTGAAACTGTTCTTTAGGAATAAAATGGCTAAGAGTAGCCGCAAAAAAAACTCCCACCAAAAGCAAAGGGAAAATCTGAGTAACAAATTTAATCGTTTCATCCCACCACGCACCTCTTCTTTTTCTGGAAAGCCAGGAAAAAGTCATCAATAACTGAAACATCACGAGAGGGAAAATGAGTTCATACCGTAAACTTGAGCTGATTGGAGCAGTCCCGACTACCAAAATAGCAATAAGGGTTCCCCAAAACCAAAAAGTTTTTTTTCCTTGAAGCTTGTCCAAGTCTTGAGTAACTACTTGAAGGTTTCCTTCTTCTCTGCCGTTTCCAAAAACAGTTTCCATGATCAAGCCAACCAAAATGGCAAAGGTAAGCGAAAAAACAAATCTGACAAGGCTAAACTCCCAGCCAATTCTCTGACCGGTAAAAATAAGGGTAACGATATTAAAGGCAGGACCAGCATAAAGAAGAGTAATAGCAATTCCTAAACCAGCGCCTTTTTTCCAAATACCGGCAAACAAAGGCAAAATAGTACAGGAACAAACTTCAATTAAAAAACCGGTTGTGACAGCGATTAGATAAGCCAGCCATTTTTTCGTTTTGCCGCCTAGGTATTTTAAAATTGATTGTGAATCAATTAGGCTATTGATAGCTCCGGCAATAAAAAAAGCAGGGACAAGACAAAAAAGAACATGAGCAGAAAGATAATCAACTAGTCCCAACCAGCCTTTTAAGACTGCTTTGCCAATTAGATTTTGAACTGCCTTTTGAGCTAAAAAACCGCCTATTTTTTCCTGCCATAAGTAAATAGTCAGGTAAACACCGGCCAAAAAGCCCAAGATCCGGTTTTTTTTGAGTAATTTAATAATTTCCATAAATTATTTTTTCTGCGATTTTTGAATTAAATTTTTAATCTTTTCAATATCGTCAACAAAACCGGTCAAAACTGGTTTGCCGTCAACTACCAATACCGGGCTGGACATAACTCCCATTTCCACAATCTTTTGGATGCCTTTTTGTCCAGTCAGATATTCAACTTCTTCTTTTAGGCCCGCTTCTGTAACCGCTTTTTGAGTTAACTCATATAATTTTTTGCAGGTTGGGCAACCTGAACCTAAAACTTGAATTTTCATAAAGCAACACTCCTTTTTATAATTCTTTTAGTAAATTCAAAACTTTATATCCCGATTTGGTAAGTTGGTAATAGACTCTCGGTCCTCTTTTTTCATCAACCACCAAGCCTGCTTGTTTTAAATCGGACAAATGATGGGAAATAAGACTTTGAGACATTTCAACATATTCCATGAGTTCACAAACACAATGCTCTTCTTTTTTCAAAAGACAAAGCAATTTCAATCTACTCTCTTCGGCTATAAGTTTCAGCAGTGTTGATAAAGATACAATTCTTTTAAATTCTTTCCTGTCGGGGATACAACAATTATATGAACTCATATTCATATAATAAAGGGATAGGAATTAAATGTCAAGAACAGGATTATTAGGAAAATGTGATAAATATTATTCGCAAAGTGGCTTAATGAGAAACTATAAAAACTGACTTTGTTTTTATTCCTCCTTCGCGAAAAACCGATGGCTATTAGCCATCGGATGGATAGCCAGATTGGATGTCCACTTATTTTCGCTTCGGAGGATTTCAGCTTAAAGTTGAGAATGCACGGTAAAATATTAGAAAGAATCCGA
>Ga0307379_10004319_pt1 | contig 20317 bp, 30 predicted proteins | sample UN2MG_FD_202237 | JGI IMG/M metagenome (GOLD analysis project Ga0307379, IMG submission 202237) | Soil microbial communities from Risofladan, Vaasa, Finland - UN-2 | ecosystem: Environmental > Terrestrial > Soil > Coastal area > Acid sulfate soil | place: Finland: Risofladan, Vaasa | collected... | reverse complement strand
TATGCGCTGGTATATCCCGGAATTGATATCGGCGGATGCGATGAATAAATTAATTACTGCGATCTTGCCATACGTTAGATCAGGCGATGTTAGGTCGGTAAATGAGATAGTGTTAGGTGTCGATCACGATGATTGCGACTGCCACGTGGTATTTTTTGCGTGGGAATATTTTAATCAATCGGCGCGAGATGAAATAACGGCTGATACCACTGACAAAGAGTTAGAAACTATTGCTACAGATTTTATCGCACAGGCTGAAGGCGAATGCGTTAAAATTATTGATGACACATTAACATACATGCGCGGTGTACGCGATGGGTTGATTGGTTAGGTGCGGTAGGGTGGGGTTCGGTTGGGTGGGGTGTGGTTCGGTGTGGTAAGGTAAGGGTTTTTTAAAAACAGGAGAGAGAGATGAAAACAGCAACGGTGTCATGTGAATTTGTTAGTCCATTTTCAATGAGTAAATTTGTATCGATTGAAAAAGAAAAAAAAGAAAATTTTGCAGATTATGAAAAAAGAGTTTGGCGGGAGCGGATGCACTATTTCCCCAAAACATTGGAAATCTTTATTCCGCCGATGATGATCAAAAATTGCCTTGCGGCGGTGGCTAAATATTTGTCGATGCAGATTCCCGGAAAAGGGAAATCTACATATACTAAACACTTTGAAGCCGGGATTTTGCTGTCAGAGGAAATCCCGCTGGGAATAAAACGCGATGATGTTGACGGTGAATGGCTGCATGTACCGTCTGACGGGCGCAGGGGTGGCACTACACGCGTTGCAAAATGTTTCCCTTACATCCCGGCTGGTACACAATTTAATTTTAACGCGCTGATCGTAGATGATACAATAACACGTGAGGTGTTTGAGTATCACCTCGAACAGGCTGGAAAATTTATCGGGCTGGGTAGATTCCGCCCGCGCAATAACGGATATTACGGACGGTTTAAAATTTTGTCTTTGTCATTTGAATAAATGTTTGTTCGGGTTGGGTGGGGTTGGGTCCGGTTGGGTCGGGTAAGGTGAGGTAAGTTAAGGGTATTTTTAACACAATAAAAATCCGTAAAGGATTTGAAAATTAATGTGGTCAGGTAGGGTCGGGTGAGGTTCGGTATGGTACGGTGAGGTAAGGTAAGGTAAGGGTTTTTAAACATGACAAAAATCCGTAAAGGATTTGAAAATTAATGCGGTGGGGTAAGGTCAGGTTGGGTGCGGTAAGGTGAGGTAAGGTCAGGTAAGGGCATTTTTTAATACACAAAAACATGGAGAGAAAATGAAAAACTTGAACTTTGAGCCGTCTATCGATACACAAAGCATCGTTAAATTTTTGCTGGAACTGGCTGATAATGCGCCGGAACGAATAATTAATTATAACGAATTATCGCAAATTATCGGTAAACCGATACAGCAAAACCGCCATTTCTTGGAATCAGCGAGGCGGATATTGATGCGTGACCACGCGTTTGTTTATGGTGTCATGCGTGGGGAGGGGATTAAGTTAATCTCCGGCGGGAAAATAGTTGATTGCGTTGGTGATAGGCAACACAAAGTAAATCGTTTTAATAAAAAATCTGGTAAGATTTTGTCTTGCGCTGAATTTGATAAACTGTCACAGCCGGAAAAAAATAAGGCCTTGACTTTACAGGCTACAATCGGCGCGATGCAATTAATGACATCTTACGGCGGACAAAATAAACTGTCTAGGACAATCGGCACAGCGTCCGCGCCTGTCGATGTTAAACGAGTTATTGACATTTTTAAAAAGGAGTAACCACATGGGGAGAAAAAGGATCGAAAACCCCGAAAAAAAATGCCGTGTTAATTTTTTGATCGGTATTGATTTGAAATCGCTAGGAGTACTGGAGAGATGAAAATAGTAAAACGAAAGTCATCGTGTCATTCCTGTAAATGCCTCCAAAGCCTTGGTGCAGGTCGTCCATATTGTATATTAAAATACCCTTTAGAACTAAGAGGTGATTATTTTATACCTTTTCCACGCATACCTTGCCCAAGACCAACAACAAATAAAGATTGTCTGACAGCAATGGCTGAATTTGAAACATGGCGTTGGAATGAAATCCACTCAAGAAGGGAGTAACCATGGGGCGAAAAAGGATCGAAAACCCAGAAAAAAAATACCGAATTAATTTTTTAATCGGCATTGATTTGAAATCGCAGATCGATAAAATGAGGGGTAGTGATAGTTTATCGACGTTTGTGAGGGATGCTATAATACGGAGGCTAGTAGATGGATACACGGATTAACATGCGCCCGGCTGGCGCGGTGAAATGTTCGCGGTGCTGTCACTGGGCTGCGTACTGGAGGGACAAACAGTACGGAGTTTGTACTAGAGTTGACGGTGGTGGCGATGTACGTATTTACACCGCACGGACGGACTGTAATTTTTTTACGGAGAGGGCAAAAAATGAGTAAACAAGAGATTATTGATTTTTTTAGTACGCATAAAATATGTCCGGACGAGAGGCAAAAGGCAATAGACAGTTGCGATAGTATGCATAAAGTGTGGCTAAACGCACAGCCGGAATTATTGATTTATATTGCCACATGTGTTTTGCCCGACAAAGAAGCAAGACTGTTTTCGTGTTGGTGCGTAATGCAGATATGGCATTTACTCACAGATGATATATTTAAAATTGCGGTTATTGTCGCGGAAAAATATGCCAGCGGGGAGGTTACTCCGGATGAATTAGATGCTGCGCGTGTAGCTGCTGATTTATTGGCTGGCGATGAGGCGACGTGGGCAGATAATGCGGCAAGATGGACTACTGACGAAATAGTTGTAGCGATAGATGTTGCCACGGCTTCGGCGTATGCTGCGGGGGCTCCGGTGCCAGTTGATGCTGGGTGGGCATATGATACTACAGTTGACGATGCTCGGGAGGCGCAGGCGGCATATCTGCGTGAGATGTTTAATCCATTTTTAAAGGATGAAACAAAATGAGTAGACACGAGGTAGTTGATTTTTGCCATACGCACTACGCTTGTGCAGATGGCAGGGATTGGGCGTTAAACAGTTGCGATAGTATGCACGAGGTGTGGTTAAAAGCGCGACCCGACTGGGTGGTCTGGGTTGCGACCAGACAGGGAGTTTTGCCGGAAAGAGACTTACGTCTTTTTGCCTGCTGGTGTGCAAGGCAGGTGTGGCATTTACTGACTGACGAGCGCTCAAAAAACGCTGTTATCGTCGCAGAAAAATATGCAGTCGGAGAGGCGACTACAGATGAATTAAAAGCTGCGTGTGCGGAGACGTGGGCGGCGGAGGCGGCGGCGGCGGAGGCGGCGTTGACAGCGGAGGCGTGTGCGGAGTGGTCGTCGGCGGCGGCGGCGGCGGCGGAGGCGGCGGAGGCGTGTGTGGAGTGGTCGGCGGCGGCGGCGGCGGCGGAGTGGGCGGCGTGTGCGTGGGCGGCAGAGGAGGAGGAGGTAGCGGCGAAGCTGGCGCAGGCGGCATATCTGCGTGAGCGTTTTAGTCCGTTCTTAAAGGAGGGTAAAAAATGAACGACTTACAAGCGGTTGGTGCGTGTTATTTTGTTTTGTTGGTTTGTCGAGCGATAGGAGTATTATAATGGGCGACTTGACAAAACCAAAACGGTTAATCAATATTACCGAACTGGGAAAATGTTATTCAGCGAAATTATACTGCGATGTGTATTTAGCGTCCCATGTCGCGGGATCGTCATGTCATAATTGTCATAGTTTCGCACAAAAAGCTGTCGAAAATTTCGATAAACTTTTTGACGAGGTATATACAGCATGACTAAAACAGACGCGGAATATATCGAGCATCGCGATAAAATGGCGCAAGCCAGCCGGGAGCGATCAGCGGCTGGCAGAGAGATAGGAGAGCCGCCACCGTGCGTTAATCCAGAACGCCGGGCGGCGGCTTTAAAATCATTGCAAAATTTCGCAATGACTTATTTTCCTGAAATATTTTATTACGAATTATCGGACGATCATAAACAACTTTTCGATCTAGCGGAACTATGCGCAAATAAAGGCGGTTTTTTTGCTATTGCTATGCCACGCGGCACGGGTAAAACCGTGATATGCCTGGTAGTTGTATTATGGGTTATATTGTCCGGTGAGCACAAATATATTGTGTTTATTGGCGCGACAAATGATGCCAGCGAAGAAAATATGCTAAAAATCAGGCAAATTTTGGAGTCTAATGATTTGCTTTATGACGACTTCCCGGAGGCTTGTTTCCCTATCCGCAAGATTGATGGCAGCCATATCAGATGTAAAGGGCAGACGATAAACGGTGTTCGTACAAAAATTTCCTTATCAGCGGAAAAACTTATTTTACCACGCGTTGATGGGGCATTATGCAGTGAGGCTATTATTCAATGTGCCGGTATGACCGCACGGATTCGCGGTAAAAACTACATGCGGACTGACGGTAGAGTTGTTCGCCCATCGCTTGTTATTATCGACGACCCACAAACAGAGGAATCAGCATATTCATTTACGCAGACAGATAAACGTATTAAAACAATTGATAACGCAATTACTAATTTACCCGCGCCGGGACAAAAAATAGCGGTATTAATGCCGTGTACTGTTATTTGTCCGGGCGATCTGGCTGACCATTTTTTAGATAGTGAAAAAAATCCTGACTGGTTTTCCGTGCGTATGAAATTGTTAAATTCATTTCCAACAAATATGAACTTGTGGGAAAAATACGCAGAAATTCGGGCTGATTCGCTACGTGTGAATAAAGACATTTCTATTGCTACCGAATTTTATAAACAAAACCTTGACGCAATGCGTGAGGGTGCAGAGGTTAGCTGGACAGCGCGATATAATAATGACGAAGTTGACGGTATACAATACGCCATGAATTTATATTTCAAAAATAAAATGAGTTTTTATTCTGAATTTCAGAATGACCCGCGAATAGAGGATGCTATTAAAGCCGATGTACGTATAACTCTGGCTGAACTTATGGGAAAACTAAACGGAATATCGGCTGGAGTTGTGGGAAATGAGGTAGAAAAAATAACAGCCTTTATTGACGTGCAGCAAAATTTGCTTTATTACGTTGTGTGTAGCTGGCGCAGAAACTTTGCGGGTGAAATAATAGAATACGGTACATTCCCGCAACAAAATGACGGTATGTTTGACACGCGGAGCGCGCGAATACGGATCGAACATGTTTTTCCGGGGCAATCGCTGGAAATGCAGTTATACAACGCGGCGGATGCTTTAACAAGCGATTTAATATCGCGTAAATATGCGTGTATTGGTGACGGTGAATTGCCTATCAATAAAATTTTAATAGATGCCAACTGGGCAGCGTCGCAGGGCAGTATTTATCAGTTAGCCGTTCACACACAGCATAAAACCGTTATATTTCCTGCTCATGGTAAATTCGTAGGTGCTGGCAATTTGCCTATGACTGAATACTCAAAAAGACCGGGAGAAAAATTAGGTTTTAACTGGCTATTGTCAAAAGGGCGAGGCAAACGCACGACGCATTTTATAAATTTTGATGCAAACTTTTGGAAATCTTTTTGCGCTTCGCGTCTTAAAATGGCTATTGTCGATAAGGGAATTAATATTTATGGCGATGCAAAAACAAACCATGAATTATTATTTGAACATTTAACGGCTGAATATTCTGTTAGGACGACCGGGCGTGGGCGCGTTGTAGACGAATGGAAAATTCGACCGGATAAAACTGAAAATCACTGGTGGGATTGTCTTGTCGGTTGTGCCGTTGGGGCATCTGTCGAGGGAATATCGTTAGAGGAAATCGGCGTCGGAGACGAAAAGAAGAGGAAGCGTTTGGGTGAAAAAATTTCACTTGCCGCAAAACAGAGGGAGGGCAAAAAATGAGTACACAAGATATATTAGACTTTTTTAGTAAACACAGAATATGTATTGACGATAAGCATTTAAAGGAAATTATAAATAACCATACATCGATGCACGAAGTATGGCTGACAGCTACTCCAGATTTATTGATTTATATTGCCACATGTGAAGGCATGATAGGTAATAACCAATTGCGTTTATTTTCTTGTTGGTGCGTTAGGCATATATGGAATTTACTGACAGATGAACATTCAAGAAACGCCGTGATTATCGCAGAGAAATACGCTGTAGGTGAAGCGACGGAGGATGAATTAGCGGTGGCGCGTGCAATGGCATGGGTTGCACATGGTGAGGTTGGCGGGCTAGTGTATGAAGCTGCGGCATTAGCAGCATGCAGTAATGATTGGTTGTATCATTGCGTGCAACGATGCGCAGTAATAACGCGCTATGCGCAGGCAAAACGATCGTTTTTTTCTTATATCTATAAGAAAAGATTACGTGTAATTGCTGAAACGCAAGCAGCATATTTGCGAGAACATTTTAGTCAATTTTTGCAGGAGGGTAAGAAATGAAAAAAAATAAAGACATCAAATTGTGTCCGACAATACCTATTCCGGATAATAGTAAATATCACGTGTGCCGATGTGGGGTTAATGTTAGCGCGTTAAACTCGTTAGGTATGTGTCAGCATTGCAGGGAATTGGACGTTGATACTAGGTTTTCAGGTTTCGACGAATACGAAAAAAATTACGACGATAGATTAGAAGCTGGGTTTGCGCTATTAGCCGGAGATGGATATTATGGCGATTAGAATTAATACGCGACGTAAGGCATTTTACTGGCATGAGTTGGAGTTATTAAATTCGTTTGCAGAATATGACGTTTTCGATTTTTTGGAAATATCTATTGCGCGGATTGAAAAAAAAGAGGCGGATACGTTGGCTATTGATAAAGATAAATTTATCAAACAAGATTTAAAAAAATATGCGCGAGTAATTAAAGAGCGTAAACAGGCTGATATTGTATTTGCGCAGGCGAAAGCGTTAGACGATTCAATGCAAAATTTTCGGTGTCCGAATTGCGGTAGGCGTAGATGTAATTATGATTATCACGTTCCTTGTGTACGACATAATAAAATTCGCGTTTTTTGTGACGACTGTAAAAATTTTACTTTATTTAAGTTTCCCAGCGCATATTCAGTCGTTGATATGATCGATTTCATTGACGCGGAAACACCGGCTGAAATTAAAAAATTTATATCTGTTTACTCACATTACTATATTTGCCCGGCGTGTGACGATGAATTATTATCTATCACTTTGATAGATAGTGACAAGCCGAATCCGAGGGCTAAAAGGCAGAAAAACACTTTTGAATGTTATTGCCCGGTGTGCGGGCTTAAAAAACGCGTAAAATGGCGCGGTGCTTATACCAAACCTGACATACTTCAAAAGCTATGCGAAACAGTTAAAAAAATATAAGTATATATCACATATAGATTTACAAGTAAAACACGCTTTATTGCGTGTTTTTTTATTGACTTATACCTATCAATATGATAGTATCTATCAACATGACAGACTATTCGACGCAGATAACCGATGCCGTTAATGGTCACAGGAAAGTCACCTCGGATGGGGTGACCGTCGAATCACACCCATTAAAAGACCTTATTGAGGCGGATCGCTACGTATCAGCAAAAGCGGCTGGGCATAAATCAATACGTTTATCACGCATGATTAATCCGGGGGCGATCGATTAAAATGTCAATACTCGATAAAATTTTAATGCGCGAAAAAAAGCCAGACGTTAAAGCGTCCGGCGGTCACGCGCATCGGAAAGTTTTATCATGGTATGATGCCGGGAAAACAAATAACAGCACAAAGAAACACTGGCTTGGTGCTGACGCATTAAGCGCGGATAATGCGGCATCGCCTACTATTCGGCGCAGGATTGCCCACCGGGCGCGATATGAGTTTGCTAATAACTCATATTGTTTTGGCATGTGTACAACTATCGCAAATGACACCGTCGGAATTTCACCGCGGTTGGAAATGCTAACCGACGACGAAAATTTTAATCGTGAGTTTGAAAACGTTTTTTCGAAGTGGTTTCAATCCGCAAATATTGCCGAAAAAATACGCACTGCCCGGCTGTCAAGATTAGTTGATGGCGAATCCTTCGTTATGATTGGCAATAATCCGGGAATACGTGATAAAGTTAAATTAGATATCGCGTTGATCGAATGTGACCGCGTTCAAGGCGATTTTGGCATTTTATCGCCTGACGACATAGACGGCATTAAACTTGATCAATACGGCAATCCGAAATCATACCGCGTGTTAAAATCACATCCGGGCGATAGTATGCCATCGACCGAAGCATATAATATCGACGCTGAATACATGATACATTACTATACATCGACACGTCCGGGGCAGCATCGCGGCATATCAGAATTAACGCCTGCGTTAGATAGGTTCGGAATGATGCGCGATTACTCGACCGCATGTTTGGAATCAGCGCAAAGCGCGGCTTGCTATGCAGGCGTATTGACGACCGACACGCCAGCGGGCGAAGCGGAAGAAATTGAAGCTCTCGAAAGTTTTGAGCTATCGCGTAACATGCTTTTAACCCTACCGCAAGGTTGGGATATGAAGCAGAATACGCCCGCTCATCCGGTCGCAAATTATCAGGAATTTATTGACGCGTTAATATCAGAGATTGCCCGTTGCCTAAACATTCCGTGGAATATAGCGGCGGGAAAATCGAAGGATTATAATTTTGCAAGTGGACGTTTGGATACTCAAACATATTACCGTTTGATTGATATCGAACGCAACCGTATTAAACATTTATTTTTAGATAACCTCTTACAAAAATATATTGCCGAATACGTGTTAGTTTATGGAGTGCCGCGCGGAATAGATTTAACCAGATTGAATTATAAATGGTATTTTGACGGCTTTGAGCCGAACGACCCAGTCAAAACAGCTAACGCACAAAAGACACGTTTAGAACTTGGCATTACCACTCTTGCAGATGAAACCGCACGTGATGGCAAACACTGGGCGGACGTAATGGAACAACGCGCAAAAGAAGCGGCTTATCAAATGGAACTAAATAAACTTTACGGTATACAGGAGCCAGATGAAAATGTCACACAAAATTGAAATTAAAGCGGCTGAAAAATCAGACGGAGCGACGGTTTACGGTGTGGCATATACCGGCGGCAAAATGTTTGTGGGCGGATATTATAATCCGGTCGTTGTGGATTTGTCTAGCCTTGAAATACCGGCTGAAATACCGCTGCTGTTGAATCACGATAACAGCACAGACACGCGCATCGGAACTGTTTCGGCGGTCGTAGTCGATGGACAGTTATTAATCGACGGAAAAATACTTGCCGAAAATGAAGCCGCACAAAACGTCATTGCACAGGGTAAAAAGGGCGGTGATTGGCAGGTGTCAATCGGTGCAAATTCTTCTCCCGATTCTGGCGTTAAAATTACCACGCTTGAAAATGACGAAACGATAATCGTCAACGGAAAAACAATTACCGCTCCCGCTGAAGTAATAAGCGGAATGGTTTTGCGGGAAGTGTCTATTGTAGCAGTTGGTGCTGATAAAGATACAAGACTGGAGATCGCAGCCAGTTTTAAATTAGAAGGTTTTGAAAGCCTTATTGCAAAAAAGGGGAAAACAATGAGCGTGCCAAAAGTCGAGCCAAAAGTCGAGCCGGTACAGGCTGACAACAGCGCGGAAATCAAAGCCGCAAGTGAATCAGGAATGAACGCCGAACGCAATCGCGTATCGGAAATCGCTAGTTTGTGCGCTGGCGAACATGCAGAATTACAGAGCAAAGCAATTTCAGAGGGCTGGACTGTCGGATTGGCTGCTCAAGAAATTTTGAAAGCCACCCGCGAAAAACGACCGACTATCGCGCCGGAAATGATCACCGCGAAAAATGAAACGTCCAAGGCTGACGAATTAAAAACGCTTACAGCCGCGTTGAATATTCGCGCTGGACACGACGAAAATAAACTGGTTAAAGAACTTGGCGAAGCCAGCGTCGAAGCCGGTTATAAAATGCGTAATATCGGGCTGAAAGAAATTTGTGCTGAATGTGCCCGCATCGAAGGCAAACCAGTTTCACGCGCTTTCGGAAATGACACGATTCGCGCTGCATTTTCTACGACCAGCCTTCCGTACATTTTGGGCAACACTGCAAATAAAGCCTTGCAGACTGCTTACAGTGCTCACAACGTAACAGCTACTATTCTCTGCAAACCGTCCGACGTAAATGACTATAAACAGGCTAACCGCATTCGCGTTACCGACATCGGCACCCTCGAAGAAGTTGCTGAAAACGGCGAGATTGTTAACGGTCGCATGAGCGAAAACAACGCAACCGTTCAAGCGCACCAATATGCCAAAATGTTTACGCTGACCGAAAAAATGGTTATTAATGATGACCTCGGTGCATTTCTCGAAATCCCGAGCATGTGGGGTATTAAGTCTGCCAGATTTGTTGATAACAGATTTTACACTTTGTTGCTATCGAATCCGGGCAGCTTCTACGCCAGCGGAAACAATAATTATTTAAGTGGTTCTGATAAAGTGTTGAGCGCGTCAAGCCTTGACGCTGCAATCGTGTTGATGCGTAAACAGCTTGACGCAGACGGTCAAAATATTAATCTGCCTCCACGTTATCTGGTTGTGCCGAGCGAGCTTGAGTTTATCGCTAAACAGCTTATCAATAGTAAACTGTTGGCCGCGAAGGGTTCGACCGACGCAACTAACCTCCCGACCGAAAACCCATTTGCAACGTCTGGTATTGAGGTTGTGGTTGCGCCGGAACTATCAAATACTAACTACACCGGCGCAAGCTCTGTCGGATGGTATTTATTTACCGATCCGCGTATTGGTAACAGCTTTGAAATCAGCTATCTACGCGGACAGCGTACGCCGGTTGTCGAGCAGGTTGACCTCGCCGCAAACATTCTGGGTATTGGTTACCGCGTTGCCTTCAGCTTTGGCGTTGACGACATCGATCCAAAGGCAAGCGTTTTCAGCAAGGGTTCTGCCTGATAATTAACATTCAGCCGGGTGGGCGATACCTGCCCGGCATGTTTTAAACTCAAAAAAAACAAAGGAGATATAATGGCAGCTTATTTTAAAAAAGAAGGCTTGATGATTGACTACATACCGTCAAGCGCAGTAACCGCCGGTGACGTTATTGTTCAGGGCGAACTCGTGGGTATTGCTACTCATGATATCGCAGCAAATGCTCTCGGCGCAATAGCCGTCGAAGGTGTGTTTCAAATGGTCAAACTTACCGGAGATGGCGGCATAACCGCTGGCGCGGTTGTGTATTGGGACGTAGCTGACGGTGCTGTAACGACCGCAAGCGATTCCGGCACTAATAAACGTCTTGGTGTTTGTATCGCTACCGTGACAACCGAAACAACCGTCATGGTTAAACTCGGCAACTATGCCGCGAGTGCTTAATGTCTAATATGCTTTCGGACGGCGTTACATGGTTAGCCGCACAGATTAAGTCTAATGCTAGTGAGACGATCACTTATAGCAGGGGCGCGGCAACTGTAACGCTGTCCGTCACGCGAGGATATACCGAGCACACGGAACTAGATGGCGATGGCTTCCCGATATTGACGCACACGCAAGATTTTATTTGCACGACGGCGGATTTGATTTTATCGGGAAGCGCGGCGATACCGCAAAAAGGTGATGTGATAACGGATGCTGGAGGTGTTACTTTTTCGGTTTATCCGCCTTCCGGCGGAACGCCTTACCGGTACTCTGATCCGTACCGTACAATGTTACGGATTTACACGCGGGAGAGGTAGCAATGGCAAATAGGATTATAACTTTAGCCGATGCAGTAACGAGCGCGATTAACGCTGCTACGTTTACTACGTCGTTTACCGCTACGCGAAAAAACCGTCCGGAAGTTAATTTGACCGCGCTGTCCAGTTTGGTCGTTACCGTTACCGCTGGAGATGTGCAACGCGATTCAATGAGCCGTGCTAAAGAGCGTTTCGATGCTACTATATTAATCGCATTGCAAAAGCAAGCGGATTCTAAATCCGCAGAGGATGCGGTGTTGACGTTGGCAGATGAAATCGCCGATTGGTGTTTTAGTAAAGATTACGGTAGCTTCCAGCACATACAAACGCGGCATGAGCCATTAATTCAGGCTGATAACCTTAACGAAACAGGGGTAATCACTAGCGTAATTGCGTTGCAATTTATCGCTATCATATAGGGAGTATAACATGTCATACGCACACATGAGTGTGGGGGCGGAAATCACCCTGACAGGTGCCGCACAAAAATTAACCGCTGCCAGTTTGGTATGCCGCTGTCAAGTCGATGCGCCACCGACCAACACAAGCAACGTCACATTAACGCTTGCCAATGGCGGGACGCGGACAATGACACCTGGTAGCCGCGTCACTTTTAACAAGGTCGATGTTTACGCGTTGACGGTGCAGGGCACTTCCGGCGATGTTTGCGGGTTCGATGGGGAGATCGAATAATGGAATATTACGGCGGCGGTGGCGGAACTGGTACTGGTGACTGGACAGAGCGCAGCACTTTTGACGCTGGGGAAAATTTATCCAGTGGAGATTTTGTAAATTTGTACGACGACGCTGGAACGATAAAGGCGCGAAAAGCTGACGCGGCTTTAGGTTATAAAGCGGATGGCTTTGTGCCGAGCGCGGCGGTGTTGGGTGCGCCGGTTATCGTTTACGCCGAAGGCACTAATAAATATTGTGCGGCATTGACGGCGGCAACGGTGCAATATTTATCCGCCGTAACGCCGGGCAAAACAACGGAAACGCCGCCCAGCGGAACGGGCGAACTTGTCCAGCGCGTGGGTGACGCAATCAGCACGACTTCAATATTTGTGGAATTAGGGCAGCCGGTTTTATTGGCATAATCAAAGGGGCTGACATCATGGATTTAATGCAAGTTGCAGTTACGATTATCTTTGCCCTGATTGGCGTTGTGTGGGGGATGTTATCCAGCCGGATAACGCGGATCGAAAAAGACCACGCTTCCGCAATGGCTAAAATCGATTCGATGCACGAAAAAATATTTGACCTACTAAGACAGATTCAAGCTGACGTTCACAAAATTTCCGTCGAAGCGGAAAGAGAAAAGCAGGATTGCCTGCAAACATTTATGCTCAAAAGCGATTGCCGCGAACGGCATCCAATCAAAAAGTAAAGGGGAATAAACATGGCACAGAAACCGATTCAAATTATCGCGGGGAATTTAATCGAAGTCGAAGCCAACACTACAAGCGCGGGGGCGGGTGATAGCGGAAAGATAGTTGCTTTAGACTCAACTGGTAAATTGGACAATACCCTATTACCGCCGGGAGTAGGCGACGAAAGCAAAATATTGCCAGCCAGTGAAGACCTTGCCGCTGGTGACTTGGTCAACGTGTGGGACGATTCAGGCACAACTAAGGTTCGTAAAGCCGATGCCACCACAGCCGGTAAAGAAGCAGACGGTTTTGTGTTGTCGGTCGTAACCAGCGGCAATAATGCAACTGTTTACGTTGACGCAATTAACAACGCGGCAACTGGATTAACCAGCGCATCGGCATTGTATCTATCTGCTACTGCGGGTCTGACGACTGCTACCGCGCCGAGTGCAAGTGGCAACGTTGTCCAGCGCGTAGGACGTGCATTAAGCACAACTGAATTTACTTTTGCGCGTGGAGATGCTGTAACTTTGGCTTAATTGTTTTAGATTTGTCCAGTGTTGGTGCGGTAGGCTACCTCTCTCCCGGCTGCCCGCCACACTGGATATTTAGGGACGCATATAATGGCAGAACGTAGACCGCTGGTGAATATATCGGGTAGTTTGCAGGAGTTGCCCACAGGTGACACCCTGCCGGGAGCGGCTGCTGCATCGTTTTTTACCGGTCTGATTATGCCGTATATTGGCACAACCTCACCCAGTGGGTGGATATTGGCAACTAGTGCCAGTGCAATCCGGACGATAGGTAGCGCGGCAAGTGGATCAGATTACGCGAACGCAGACGCAGAGGATTTATATACCTTATATTATAACGCAATGACCAATACCGAAGCTCCGGTCAGTAGCGGCAGAGGTGCAAATGCAGCGGCGGACTTTGCGGCTAATAAAACATTGACAATGCCAGACCCACGAGGTCGTTCTTTAATTGGTACTGGTCAAGGTGGTAGTTTAACCAGCAGAACGCATGGTGCGGTTGGTGGTGCAGAAACACATCAATTGAGTACTGCAGAACTGGCGGCGCATAATCACGCATTTAATTATAATGACGCAATGAATGGAGTAGCGGGTAATGTTGGTGCAGGGACTCAAGGCACTACTGCGGCACTCACCGTAACCAATAATAAAGGTTCCGACACAGCGCATAATAACATGCAGCCTTGGGCGGCAGTAAACCTGATAATAAAACTTTAAGGGGAGAGTATGAAAATACGTCACACAAGAGATGGTAGAGTGTGGATTGATAATCAAGTTGTGAGTCTTGCCGATGTTCAATCGGTTATAGCTGGCTATGCGTTACCGTCGGGCTATACGCATTTTAATTATTCAACAACTGGGGAATTAACAAATGCCGGATTTGATAGCAATGGAAATCAAAAAGTTTTACCTGATAGTTTTATAAATATTTTAAATTCCGTTGCCGAAAATTCAGCGGCAATTATCGCGGCGCATGATGCAATTATCGCGGAAGCGGAAGCCGAAGCCGAATCCGCCGAAGCCGCTAGAATTGCCGCGTTGCCTTATGATAAAAAGCGCGAAATTGAATATATAAAAGAAGGAGTGACCACAGACAAATTAGTTGTCGCTTTGTGGGAAATGGTTGTCGAAGGGCGCACTTCAGTAGATGTCGGCGCGGACGCAATACAAGCGAAACGCGAAGCGATTAAAACGCTAATACCGAAAGGCTAACCAATGGCAGAGCGCAGACCATTAACGATAATCGCAGGGGCAATTAAAGAAGTGCCTCACGGCGATACACTACACGCGCCGATTATAGTCAGCGCAAAATCATTTATGTCGGACAGTTTAGAAGAGTTGACTACTGGCGTTTGTCGTCACGATGCGGATATTGATTTTCCGCGTGAAGTCGCGCCGTCTGGTGCGTTAATGTCAGCGTCTGCGTTTCAACTTTCCGACATTAAAATAAATCAGGGTGAAACGGTTTCAAATTTTGTTGTGTATTTTGAATGTAACGATGCGTCAAGCGGGACAACTCCACAGCTTAAAATCCGAGCCGAAGCGTTAGACGATGCGACCGCTTTTGCAGCGACACCTAACAATTTAACCGCACGGACAAAAACCACGGCTAAGGCAACTTGGACAATTACTGACGCGTGGTCGGTCGGTGTGCATTATCCGTCGCCGGATTTGAGCGCGGTAATCCAAGAGGTCGTTAATCGTCCGGGGTGGGCGTATGGTAATGCTATAAATATATTTATTGAACTTGACGATGGGCAGACCGACAACGGCAACGGTCGATCCGCTTACGACCATACAAACGGTAATTATATGGAGTATACAGCAACTTCTACGTTAGCTGATAATGTTATTTATGATGGTGGCAACACAGCCGGACGCGCAATAACTATCGGCACGGTGGATGACTACGGCATAAACATAATCCAGAACGGAAATGTAGTCGCTACGATTGACGACACCGATGATTTTACATGGAATCCTAATAAGAGTAACGCCATGTCTTTCTCCATTAATAACGTAAACGGCGCGGCAATCTATGTGCCGAGTCTTGGCGGTGATATGGTTATCGGGCGCACTGATACCGTTAATATCGGCATCGGTGGAGCGTCAGATACCGATTTTGTTGTAAAACGTTTAACTGCTAACGGCGGTGGCAATGGGCTGGCTTATGATTGCGGCAATGATAACTGGACTGTAACTTGTGACCAATTCCGAATTAACGCGGACGAAAGTATAACGTTTAACGGTAATTTAATAATCGAAGGCACAGCGGGTCTTGACGTTAATCCGGGTTCTGACACCGACGCAGATTTAATTACCGTAGGCGTTACTGGTGCGCCTAAATTATTTTGGGACGAAAGCGCGGATCAGTTTGAAGCAACCAAACCGATTATTGCGATTGGGGTGTTTGGTGAGTTTAAGGTTACCGCGTCGACAACAATCACTGTATCTCTTGCTGATACATATTATCAATTAACAGGGGCTAATGTATCAGAGGGAGTTATCAGTGTTGTCACGTGGAGCGGCGCAAATTATCAATTAATTGTCCCTGACGGGATGTACCACGTAACCGCTGCGGTTTCTTTTAGTGGATCAACTGGCGATACCATAACCGCCGCGATATTTGCAAACGGCGTAGAAGCCGGTAATACAAAAGTCATGCGCAAACTGGGTGCAATCGATGTGGGCGCAATAGCTTTAACAGGGATAATAACTGGCAGCACTGGAGACACCTTTGACATTAGGTTTAAAAATGATAACACAAATAATATAACTGTGGAAACTTGTAATGTAAGCATTAACAGAATTGGCATACCTTTAGGTTAAAACTTTAAGAGCGGTAATTAATTAAACGCCTTTAAAAGGCACAGAAAAAGGGGAAAACATGAGTCATGTACTTGGCATGAACGCGAAACTTTACCGCAATACCGCGACGTATGGAACGCCTACGTGGGATCTAGTCGGTAATGTCCGCGACCTTACGCTGGCACTTACCAAAGATGTCGCAGACGTAACCACGCGTGGTAACAATGGATGGAAGGCAGAGGTCGGAACGCTTAAAGACGGTTCGGTTGACTTTAGCATGGTATGGAACACGGCGGACACGGACTTTACCGCGATACAGACCGCGTTTTTAGCTGGCACGTTAATTGACTTTGCGGTAATGGATGGCGATATTACCACGCCGGGCAGTCAGGGACTTCGCGCTGAATTTGACATTATGACTTTCAGCCGTAACGAAAACTTGACCGAAGCATTAATGGTCGATGTCAGTATGAAGCCGGGCTACTCCGATAACGCGCCAATCTGGTATACCGTACCGACACCGTAAGGGTAAGACAATAGGGAGATAAAAAATGCGTTACGAAAAAGTCAAATGTGAATGTGGTCATGAATACGCTGCAATGTGCGGGAGAACTACTCCCGCACAATGTAGTCGTTGCAAAAAAACCGAAAACATGGGGGGAGAAAATGAAGGCGAAACAAAACGAAGTCGAAAAAGAAAAAACGATTTTCCAAGACAGCCAGAATCGAACGTACAATATTCGGATAACGATATTGACGATCGATGCGATCCGCGACCGGCTGGGGATTGATATCACAGAGCCGCAAGATTTGCTGACGGTTAGCCTTGACCCGGTTAAAATTTGCCGTGTGGTTTTCGCTTGCGTCGAAAAACAAGTCGAAGCGCAAGGATTAACCGAAAGTGAATTTTACGAATCGATGGATGGCGATAGCTGGGAATCAGCGGCGGAGGCGATGCTTGAAGCATACGTAAATTTTTGCCCGCCACGCCGGCGCGAGATGATACGGCTGGCGGTGAACAACGCGCGGACGGCGGAGGCGGAACTAGTAAGCCGGATAACAAAGCGGCAGAACGAATTAAATCTAAATACGGTTATATCGGATGCGTTAGACGGCAAGTAGTTTGCGGTCTGGCGGTGTCTGGGTTACCGTATGCGGGCTGGACGTTACGCGAAATTTGCGATGCGGCGGAACGTGTTGATAGTGCGGCATGGTATCGCATGTCATTGCCGGTTGCCGTAGCAATAAATATGCGGCAAAAATCGAAGGCTAAGCAGATTCCGTACGACGCTTTTTCACCGTATCGGGAATCAAAGAGTTTGGGCGGCAATAAAATAAAATTGGACGCATCGTCGATATCGATGTTAAAGATGTTTTTACCGGAAAACGAGAGAGGAAAAAAATGAACATTGACAACGTGCTTGAAATGGCGTGGAAACTTGTAAATTCTGATTTTGGTTTTGCAATGGTGTTATCTGTCACTGCGTTTATCATTAATAGGGTTTATGCAGCTAAACCGCAATGGCAGATTTACGCGGATAAATACCGGGGCACTATCGTTTCAGCAATTCGACAGGTGGAAAAAACTATTCCGGATAACGTTGAAAATAAACACGTGCGGCGATTTGACGAAGCGTTGAAAATCGTTTGCGCTGGTATTGCGCGAGCGGAAGGAACTACTCCTAACGCAGTTGACACGCGGGCTATCGCCGAAGCCATAAACGCATTGCATAACGAGATTAAATAACTTTGTGTCTGGCTATAGTTTTACTAGTTACCGCTTGGGCTATTGTGTTATTAGAGTGGGGTGATAAAAAATGACACGATGCCACATAGAGGTTTGGGCGGTATCAGACGGCGCGGAAATTATCGGCATCTATAGCTGCCGGATTAACGCGCAAAAGATTGTCGATGTTAATCCGGTAACACGGATTGCGAAACAGTTTGAGATTGACGCGAAGGGAGAAAACGATGCAACTGATAATAAACATTGTAATTGCACTTGCGAGAGTGATATTCCCGGCGATGCTGGATAGCGCGAAGCCAACACATATCGAAGCCACGACGCAGCCAAAACTAAAAAAACAATTACGGAAACAGATAATGGGCAAGTGGTATATCGCGCTTGCCCTTGTTCTTGTGCTTTGCGCTAGTGGATGTAAACTATTCACCCGGACAATTTACGTACCGCACGGTGAGCCGGTAAAGCTGGCGCAACCGCTTAAAGGTGTTGCCGTCTGGGTAATGACTCCGGATGGGCAGGTGCTGACGCAAATGGATATACCCGAAGGGTGGTATTGTTTACCGCTAGACAATAGCGACGACGACATCGCAGAGGAAGGGCTTTTACCGGAAATGAAACCGGGTGCGTGTTACAAGCAAAACTGGGCGGATATCAGATAATGTTTCAAGCGAAATTTACCCCACACTTTGACCGCAAGTTTTCGCAGCGATTGCCTGCAACTTACCATGATCGCACACAGCGCGGCATAGTGGCAATGTCAAAGTATATATATCGGGTTGCGCGGAATAGTATTCGATATCGTAAAAATAAACAGCTTGCAAGTCCGGCTGAAAGACCGCCATACACTCACGTAAAAACCGGTGGTCTTAAAAATATTATCCGCACGGTCAATAATAAAAAATCTGTCATTGTCGGCTTTTTGGCTTCACGTTTTGCGTGGGGCGGAATTAAAAAGCATGAATTCGGTGGAACTTTCCCGAACACGTCGGGGCTGGCAAATGCAGCGCGATTAAACGCACGGTTGCGCGTGGGTGGCTCTGGGCCCGTGCGTTATGGTAGGATTAAAAAGCGAACACCCCAAAACGTGCCGAAAAACATTAAGACTGTTTACAAAAATTTAGTCTGGGGAAAATTGCGAAGCGATAGACAGGTCGAGCGGTCACGCGATATTATTGACGCTATATCTAAACGGCATCCGCAATTTTCGCTTAATGCAAAATCAACTGCAAGGTATCCAAGACGACCGACATTTAATTTGTTTTTGCAAAGGCACAAAACAAAATTAAATGACATCTTTAATAATAGCGTGAGGGTCAAATAATGAGTGCAAGCGATATTAAAGCGGGTGGTGGATATGTAGAGTTAACGCTACGTGATAATTTGAAAGAGCAACTTGACACAGCGCAAAAAAAGATTAAAGCATTTTCCGAAAATATCAGCAAAATCGGCAGCCAATTTTTAAAAGTTGGTGCGGCAATATCCGCGCCGTTTGCTATCGGCGCAAAAGAGTTTTCACAATTTGAAACGCAGATTGCAAACATATCGACGCTTGGAGATTTTCCAAAAGAGACGCTAAAAAACTTTGAAGCCGGTTTGCAAAACATGGCTATCAAATTCGGGGAAAGCACGGAGACTTTGTCTAAAGGCTTGTATGATATTATTAGTGCATCGGTGCCAGCGGCTGACGCTCTGGATGTGTTGGACGTGGCAGCAAAGGCGGCAACCGCTGGATTGACTGATACTGGCGTAGCGGCTGACGCGATCACGACCATACTAAACAGCTACGGCAAAAACGCGAGCCAAGCGGCTGATATATCAGACCTATTATTCACCATTGTCAAGCGTGGTAAAACGACCTTCGGGGAACTTGCCCCGGCAATTGGTAACGTTGCCAGCATTGCTGCCAGCGGCGGCGTTGGGCTGGACGAATTGGGCGCATCACTTGCAACCTTGACACGTGCGGGCGTTAAAACCGATGCCGCCGTTACCGCCGTAACGTCGATTATAACCGCGTTTTTATCGCCTTCTGCGGAAGCGGCTAGTTACGCCGAGGAACTAGGCTTTAGTATGAATACGGCTACCCTGCAAAGCGAAGGATTAATTGGAGTCTTTAAAAAAATAAGCGGGTTGCCAGCGGATGCGATATCAAAATTATT
>Ga0307379_10004316_pt1 | contig 20326 bp, 23 predicted proteins | sample UN2MG_FD_202237 | JGI IMG/M metagenome (GOLD analysis project Ga0307379, IMG submission 202237) | Soil microbial communities from Risofladan, Vaasa, Finland - UN-2 | ecosystem: Environmental > Terrestrial > Soil > Coastal area > Acid sulfate soil | place: Finland: Risofladan, Vaasa | collected... | reverse complement strand
CATCAGCTTCTATATCTCCATCCGCTTCTGAATCTCCGTCGATAAGCCCATCAGCTTCCGAGTCTCCGTCTATTTCTCCGTCAGCTTCAGAGTCTCCGTCTATTTCTCCATCAGCTTCAGAGTCTCCTTCTGAATCACCTAGTGCTTCAGTTTCTCCATCGGCGTCAGTCAGTCCATCGGCATCTGAATCTCCATCTATATCTCCAAGCGCCAGTGCTAGTCCCACCGTTGCTCCGCTTTATATTGCTGATATACAGTTAAGAATACTAGGTGCGTCGCCCTCTGCTTCCGAGTCTCCATCTATTTCCCCATCGGCTTCAGAATCGCCTTCTGAATCCCCATCTATTTCTCCGTCAGCTTCGGAGTCTCCGTCAGAGTCCCCATCAATATCTCCATCGGCTTCCGAATCGCCCTCTATATCTCCATCGGCATCGTTAAGTCCGTCAGCTTCAGAGTCACCTTCTATATCTCCGTCAGCTTCTGAGTCACCATCCATTAGCCCGTCAGCGTCTGAAAGTCCTTCGGTATCCCCATCTGCCAGCGTAAGTCCTAGTGCTTCTGAATCTCCGTCGATAAGCCCGAGTGCCAGCGAAAGTCCGTCAGAATCCCCGTCAATATCTCCTAGTGCATCTGAATCTCCGTCTATTTCACCTAGTGCTTCGGTTTCACCATCAGCTTCGGAGTCCCCATCTATAAGCCCATCGGCGTCAGAGTCTCCTAGCGAATCCCCAAGCGTGTCTCCATCGGCTTCCGAATCGCCTTCGATCTCTCCGTCAGCTTCCGAGTCCCCATCCGAATCGCCCTCTATTAGTCCTTCAGCCAGCGAATCCCCATCGATAAGTCCTTCTGCGTCGGTATCCCCCAGTGCGTCGGAATCTCCATCTATATCGCCATCAGCATCGGAGTCCCCAAGCGAATCTCCTTCGATCAGCCCAAGTGCTTCTGAATCGCCTTCGGTTAGTCCCTCTGCGTCTGTTTCGCCTTCGGCGTCAGAGTCGCCTTCGATAAGCCCATCGGCTTCAGAATCTCCGTCAGAGAGTCCTTCAATATCACCGTCTGCTAGTGAGAGTCCTTCGGTATCCCCATCGGCTTCCGTAAGTCCTTCGGCCTCAGAGTCACCTTCTATCAGTCCTAGCGCATCGGAATCGCCGTCAGAATCCCCATCTATTTCTCCGTCAGCTTCGGAGTCTCCATCCATTAGTCCTAGTGCTAGTGAAAGTCCGTCAGAGTCTCCGTCTATAAGCCCATCCGCATCCGAATCGCCTTCGATAAGTCCGTCAGCGTCTATCAGTCCTAGTGCTTCCGAATCTCCTTCTATATCTCCGTCTGCTTCCATTTCTCCGTCAGCGTCCGAGTCTCCGAGTATCAGTCCTTCAGCTTCCGAGTCTCCATCTATATCGCCATCAGCTAGTGAGTCGCCTTCCATAAGCCCTTCGGCTTCTGAAAGTCCGTCAGAGAGTCCATCTATTTCTCCTTCAGCCTCTGAATCTCCGTCTATATCCCCGTCAGCTTCGATTTCTCCATCGGCTTCAGAATCCCCATCCATATCTCCGTCAGCTTCGGAGTCTCCGTCCATATCTCCATCGGCATCTGAATCTCCGTCAATATCACCTTCAGCGAGTGAAAGTCCAAGTGTAAGTCCATCAGCGTCTGAAAGTCCTTCGGTATCCCCATCGGCTTCTGTATCCCCTTCAGCTTCGGAATCGCCCTCTGTTAGTCCTTCGGCTTCCGTTTCACCTAGTGCTTCTGAGTCACCTTCTATAAGTCCGTCAGCATCTGTTTCTCCGTCAGCATCTGAAAGCCCGTCAATTTCTCCCTCCGCTTCTGAATCCCCAAGCGAATCACCTTCGATTTCGCCATCAGCTTCGGAGTCTCCTTCAGAATCTCCGAGTGCTTCTATATCCCCGTCAGCGTCAGAATCGCCATCTATTTCTCCATCGGCTTCAGAGTCTCCGTCAGAAAGCCCGTCTATTTCCCCGTCAGCTTCGGAGAGTCCTTCGGTATCTCCATCGGCTTCCGTTAGCCCATCGGCATCAGAAAGTCCCTCAATTTCTCCATCGGCTTCAGAAAGTCCCTCCGTATCACCTTCGGTGTCTCCGAGTGCTTCTGAAAGCCCTTCGGTGTCTCCGAGTGCTAGTGTAAGCCCGTCAGCGTCAGAGAGTCCATCTATATCGCCTTCGGCTTCTGAAAGCCCATCCGAATCACCGTCTATTTCTCCGTCAGCTTCGGAATCACCCTCAATATCTCCATCGGCTTCTGCTAGTCCTTCAGAGGGGAGTGAGTCCCCAAGTATATCGCCGTCAGCGTCTATAAGCCCGTCTGCTTCGGAGTCTCCGTCAATAAGCCCATCGGCTTCTGAATCTCCGTCCATAAGTCCTTCGGCATCGGAGTCTCCATCTATATCTCCGTCAGCCTCTATATCGCCTTCGGCGTCAGAAAGTCCTTCGGTAAGCCCGTCAGCGTCTATTTCTCCATCAGCGTCTGAATCTCCGTCAGTATCACCTTCCGCTTCCGTTTCACCCTCAGCATCCGAATCGCCTTCGGTATCACCTTCGGCATCAGTTTCTCCATCGGCTTCTGAATCTCCTTCAGTTTCTCCATCCGCTTCTGTATCTCCGTCAGCTAGTGAATCGCCCAGTGTTTCTCCGTCAGCTTCGGAGTCTCCGTCGATTTCTCCAAGTGCTTCCGAGAGTCCTAGCGTCAGTCCCTCTGCGTCTGTATCACCTTCAGCTTCGGAGTCCCCATCAATATCACCTAGTGCTTCCGTATCGCCTTCGGCCTCAGAATCTCCATCGGTATCACCTTCCGCTTCCGTAAGTCCAAGTGCTTCGGAATCCCCATCAGTTTCGCCTTCGGCCTCCGAAAGCCCCTCTGTATCTCCTAGTGCATCCGTATCGCCATCTGCAAGTGCCTCTCCTTCGATTTCTCCAAGTGCGTCGGTATCTCCCTCAGCTTCCGAGAGTCCGTCTGTATCGCCCTCTGCAAGTGTCTCTCCATCGGCATCAGAGTCTCCATCAGTTTCTCCGTCAGCTTCTGAATCGCCTAGCGTAAGCCCCTCCGCTTCGGAAAGCCCATCTGTATCTCCGTCAGCATCTGTTAGTCCTTCTCCTCCTCCGTTTATAACAGGAGAAACCTGTTGGGGTCATATTACAGATGTTGAGGAAACAAATATTAGAACCTTCGATTCTAATTGGACGGGAACGGGGACGATTGAAAATTCTGGGGACTCCGAAAGAGTTAGATTGGCGTCTGGTGATTACCTGGAATCCGAAATAGTTTATATGGGAACGGATGCTATGGAGATATTATTGAACGAGTACCAAGGTGGAGATTCTATTACTTTGAAATATAGACATGCGGATACTCCAGAGGGAGTATTGGTAGCTTCGTGGTTGGATTATTCTGGTTCTTTTGATAGTTTAGGATATGTCCAGGCTAGGATAGAGAGGGCATAGATGGCGATTTACGGTCTTAACACAATCGGTGGAACAAGTGAGGCCATTAATAACTCTCTCAAGAGGTTCTGTAAATTTACCACACCTTCCGATATGGGAGATGTGGTAGACATTAATGCTTACCTGGATCGAGGTGGGGGAGGGAGTGGGTACAACGCAGACGCAGCAATCTACACCGATAATGCGGGTGCGCCTGATGCTCTCGTAGCAAACTCTGCGATTAGTCTATCGACCGACCTCACGAGAAACTCACCTGCTTGGTATACTGGAACTTACGGCACCCCCCCTACCCTATCACCGAATACCGTTTACTGGCTCGGGGTTGGCAATTTAGCAAAAAATATTGTTACTTATTACAATGCTGGCGCAACAGATCAGCAAGCAGAGAACTCCAACACCGATCCTTTTGATGATCCGTTCGGTGGGACGATCACCTATACGGCTCAGGAAATGTCGGTGTATATCAATTATACACCTGTTGCTGTGTCAGACTCTATATCTCCTTCAGCTTCTGAATCACCTTCTATATCTCCATCGGCATCTGAATCCCCGTCTATTTCACCTTCAGCTTCTGAGTCTCCATCTATATCGCCTTCAGCCTCAATATCTCCATCGGCATCTGAATCCCCGTCAATATCACCTTCAGCTTCTGAGTCTCCTTCGATTTCTCCGTCAGCTTCAGAGTCTCCGTCTATATCTCCATCCGCTTCTGAATCTCCTTCGATTTCTCCAAGTGCTTCTATATCACCGTCAGCTAGTGAGTCTCCATCCATATCACCTTCAGCTTCGGAGTCTCCGTCAGTATCTCCGTCAGCTTCCGAATCACCGTCTATATCTCCATCAGCATCAGTGTCTCCATCGGCTTCGGAGTCTCCTTCAATATCACCGAGCGCAAGTATTTCCCCGTCAGCTTCTGAATCCCCGTCCATATCTCCGTCAGCGAGTATTTCACCTTCAGCTAGTGAAAGCCCCAGTATATCTCCTTCGGCTTCAGTTTCTCCGTCAGCTTCTGAATCACCGTCAATAAGTCCATCGGCAAGTGAGTCTCCTTCGATTTCTCCGTCAGCCTCTGAATCACCTTCGATTTCGCCATCAGCTTCGGTGTCTCCCTCTGCTTCAGAAAGTCCTTCTATTTCCCCATCAGCTTCAGAATCACCTAGCGAATCCCCAAGTATATCTCCATCGGCTTCTGAATCTCCGTCCATATCTCCAAGTGCTTCTGAATCGCCTTCGGCCTCAGAATCTCCTAGCATTAGTCCATCGGCTTCGGAGTCTCCATCTATTTCTCCGTCAGCTTCGGAGAGTCCTTCGGTATCTCCTAGTGCATCCGCAAGTCCATCGGCAGGAAGTGAATCTCCGTCCATATCTCCATCAGCGTCTATAAGCCCATCGGCTTCTGAATCTCCGTCTATATCCCCGTCAGCTAGTGAGTCACCTTCTATATCGCCTTCGGCAAGCGAATCGCCTTCTATTTCCCCATCAGCTTCAATCTCTCCATCGGCTTCTGAATCTCCGTCCATAAGCCCGAGTGCCTCAGTATCCCCATCCGCTTCGGAGTCTCCATCTATTTCTCCTTCGGCAAGTATTTCTCCCTCTGCTTCTGAATCTCCGTCGATCTCACCTAGTGCCTCAGTTTCTCCGTCAGCAAGTGAATCTCCTTCGATAAGCCCATCGGCATCTATAAGCCCATCGGCTTCAGAGAGTCCTAGTATATCACCATCAGCAAGTATATCTCCATCAGCATCAGAGTCTCCAAGTGTATCACCCTCTGCTTCAGTTAGTCCCTCTGAGATTGATTATTTATATGTTGAAGATGTTGTATTTAGGAGGCTATTAAGTCCATCTGCTTCAGTAAGCCCTTCAGCCTCTATTTCTCCATCGGCATCGGAATCTCCAAGTGTATCCCCATCAGCGTCAGAATCGCCGTCAGCTTCCGAATCCCCATCTGTTTCTCCGTCAGCGTCTGAAAGCCCGTCAGTATCTCCAAGTGCTTCGGAATCCCCATCAGTAAGCCCGTCTGCTTCTGTTAGTCCTTCAGCTTCGGAGTCTCCTTCTGTATCCCCAAGTGCTAGTGTTTCACCTTCGGCTTCTGAATCTCCAAGTGTATCTCCAAGTGCTTCGGTATCCCCATCGGTTTCACCTAGTCCAAGTGTTTTTGAATCTCCGTCGATAAGCCCATCGGCATCCGAATCACCCAGCTTCTCCCCTTCGGCCTCAGAATCACCAAGTGAGAGTCCTTCTGCGTCTGAATCACCTTCATATTCTCCGTCAGCTTCTGAATCACCCTCAATTAGTCCTAGCGAAAGTGAATCTCCTTCATACAGTCCATCTGCTTCTTTATCACCTTCGGCTTCTATCAGCGCATCACCTTCACCAAGTATTGAAGTCCCGGCTGAATCAGCTTGGACGTTTAAAGCTCAACGGAGAGCAAGAGCGTACAAAGCCCATAAACGAGAAAGGAGTTTCCAGGCCGATCTACGAGTGAAAGATTACACAGCGGAGTCCAGAGCAAGAGAATTCCAGGCCGATCTACGGGTACGCAACTTCAAAGCAGAAAGATAGGAGGGCAAAATGGCAAAGGTATCGGTCATAATTCCGTCTCGCAACGAAATCTTTTTGGAAAAAACCATGAGAGATGTACTGGCGAAGGCAACTGGAGATGTAGAGGTAATCGGTGTGCTGGATGGGTATAACCCCGACCCACCCATCCGAATTCACGACTCTCGTGTAACTGTTTCCTATGTACCTGAAGCGAGGGGAATGAGAAATGCTATCAATAACGGAGCGATGGTAGCTAGGGGTGAGTACCTAATGAAATTGGACGCTCACTGTATGATGAAAGAGGGATTCGATGAGGTATTGCAAGCAGACTGTGAAGACAATTGGATAGTCATACCTCGTAGATATTCCCTAGATGCGGAGAATTGGACGATCAAGGATACTGGAAAGTCTCCTGTAGACTACCACTACCTATGCTGGCCGTGGAATAAGCCCCATGAGCCGGGGATGCACGGAGAGGTTTGGAGACAGCGTGCTAGGGATAAGAAAGATATCATGATCGATGACGAGATGAGCAGCCAAGGGTCTTGCTGGTTTATGACCAAGAAACATTTCGTAGATTTCCTTGAAGGAATGCCTGAGGAAGGGTACGGCAACTTCGTTCAGGAAGCGCAACAATTGATGAACAAGACCTGGTTAGGTGGGGGCCGATGTGTCATAAATAAAAATACTTGGTACGCCCACCTACACAAAGGGAAGCAATACGGAAGGGGATACTTCATCAGTAAGAGGAAGATGGTGGATGGGCAGAATTGGTCCTTTAACTTTTGGATGCGGAACCAATGGGAGAAGCGCATCCATGACATAGAATGGCTTATTGATAAATTCTCCCCTGTACCTACTTGGCCGACCAATTGGAGGGAGCTGGCTAATGACTATCTTGTTCATAAGCCATAGTGGCCGTAGGAGTGGGGGAGCCCAAAATGTAATGTTCGACGTTATAAAACACCTGATGTCTATCGGGATAACGTGCCATTGTATCTTTCCCGAACGTGGTGAATTTTATGACGAGTTAGAGAGGTCTGGGGTCATTCCTCACCGAGTAAAGTTTAGTTGGTGGGCGGGGTTTGAACAAGATACTATTTATAAAATTTTCCAGTATTTTCTTAATATACGTTCCAGCACCGATCAGTTTGTTGATATCATCAAGAAGCATAATATTGATTTGGTGATTTCCAATACAATCACAATGGCAGAGGGGGCGTTATCTGCGCACCTTTGTAACGTCCCCCATATTTGGTACATTCACGAGATTCTAAGCCAAGACCCGAAGCTAAATCATATGTTGAAATATGAGTTTCTCTACCCTGTTATGGAAATGCTTTCAAATAAAATCATCGTAATATCTAACGCCGTGAAACAGGAATTCGTTAGGTATCTAGGACGAGATTCGGATAAGATAAAGGTGGTTTATAACGGAGTACGGGTTCCCAGTTTGTCCCCTGCTTCTTTAGATGGCCATACCGTGTTATCCGTAGGAGGTATTTGTCGTAGAAAAGGACAATATGCCTTGTTGAAAGCTGCCAAATTGGTACTTGATGAAATGCCTGAAGCTATATTTCCCTTGGCAGGGAAATTTTGGGAGAGAGACTACAGACAATTGCTTTTAGAAGAACGTGTACGAATGGGGGTAGAGCATAAATTTTGTTTCAATAAATGGGTTTCCGACATGGATACCTACTATCAAAGTGGTGCTCTGCTCACATCTACCGCTATCGTGGAACCCTTCGGGTTATCTATTCTAGAGGGAATGGCTCATGGACTTCCCGTAGTCGCGACAGATTCCGGTGGTCCTTCTGAAATCGTTGATGATGGTAAAACGGGGTTTCTCGTTCCCGTTGACGACGAGGAAATGATAGCTAATCGAATTTTGTTGCTTCTTAGGGATAAAGAGTTGGCAAAGGAAATGGGTATGGCTGGTCGAATACGTGTTGCTCAAGTTTTCTCCCAAGATAAATTCTTACATGATTTTGCGAATGCTATAACGGGGGTGGGCATTGGACGCTCTTGATTATATCATTGAGAAATTTAATTTGAAGGATCGGGCACCAAATAAATTGCCCGTTGAAATACCTAATTACGGTAGAAATAATCTTGGTAAATTATTTAAAGAATTAGGATTTAAGGTTGGGGTGGAGGTAGGGACTAAGAGAGGACAATATGCCGAGGAATTGTGTAAGGGCCACCCCGACCTCAAATTATTTTGTGTTGATCCATATGAGAGTTATTCTGATTATAACAGGATAGACACCGCTACTAACGAAATATATATGAATTATGCTATTGAACTACTTAAACCGTATAACATTGAATTTATACGGAAATATAGTATGGATGCGGTAAAAGATTTTGACAATGGGGCTTTGGATTTCGTTTATATCGACGGTAACCATCAGTTTAAATATGTAACCGAAGATATTTATGAATGGAGTAAGAAAGTCAGAGTGGGAGGTATAATTAGTGGGCACGATTATGCACCAGTCGTTCCATATAAACCCCATAAACAGACTCATGTTTGGGAAGCTATCCACGGATACACCAGAGCGTATGACATTAATCCTTGGTTCGTTCTTGGTAGCAGACTAGCTCCACCAGAAGATATAAGGGATAGACCAAGATCGTGGATGTGGGTTAAACAATACGATGGAGCTTGTTAAATTATGATTGTCTCAATTTGTTCTATGATTAAAGATCCATACCCTCCATATTTGATGGAGTGGCTTCATCATCATAGGGATTTAGGGGTGGATAAATTCTTTATATATGATAATGATAGTTCCTTTCCTATTTCAAAGATAATCGAAAGGTGCGAGTTTAAGGAGGATATTAAAGTTTTTGGGGTGCCCGGTATTTATATGCAATTACCAATATATGCCCGATGTATTAAGGAGTTTAAATCCGGAGAGCTACCTTTTTGTAATTGGGTAGCATTTATTGATGAGGATGAATTTATTATTTGCGAAAATGAAGATATAAAGGCCACTCTTGAAGAATATAACGGGTATCCAGGACTTGGGATAAGTTGGAGGGTATATGGGTCGTCTGGGGTGAAAACTAGGTCGCCTATTCCACAGAAAGAAAAGTTTATTTATCCTACAAGTCCCAAGTTTTATATGAATAGAAACGTCAAGAGCATCGTTAATCCTTTTAAAGTGAGTGAACCCAGAAAAAATCCTCATTCATTTAATTATATTGAGGGGTTTTGTGTTAACGTGGACTTTAAACCATTTAAAGGTCGAAGATCCAGAGGAGCATTTTTAAGATATCCAATACATAGGAAGATATGGATTAATCATTACGAAACAAGAAGTCAGGAGGAATGGGAAGAGAAAGCAAGAAGGCAACTAGCAACCGGAGTTGCACATTATCCTAATTTACCGGCAGAGTTCACCAGAGACCCCAATTGGATTATCGAGATTGACAAAGATAGTGAACTATATAGAAAAACAATATAAGGGGGCTGTAAATGAACGCTTTAGATCACATCGTGAAGAAATTCGATTTAGAAACTTGGAGAACGGAGAAGATGCCTATTCATCTCCATGGTGTACTTCGATCCCATGTACTAGATACTTTTAATGAACTAGGATTTAAAATCGGAGTCGAAATAGGGGTGGAGCGTGCGAGGCTTTCTAAAGCCTTTTGCGATAGAATCCCCGGTATAAAATTGTTCGGGGTAGACCCTTGGAAAATATATAATGGGTATGAGGATTACCGGAGTCAAGAACAATTGGACCAGTTCCTTGAGATAACATTAGAGACATTGAAACCCTATCCTAACGTAACCTTGCTCAAGAAAACCAGTGCTGAAGCGTTGGCTGAATTTGAAGATGGCTCTTTAGATTTCGTTTACATAGATGGAAATCATGACCTCTTCAACGTTATCCATGATATTACCTTTTGGGAAAAGAAAGTTCGTCCAGGGGGGATTATTAGTGGACATGATTACGCTAGACGAACAACGTCTAGGAGAAGGGCAATCCACGTTATAGATGGGGTAGTGGCGTACACGAAATGTTACGATATTCTCCCTTGGTTTACCTTCGGCAATAAGAAAGAGATAGGATCGTTTATGTGGGTAAAAGAATGAAGTTACACATTTTTTATCCTCCGAACATAAAGGAAGGATTCCCTAGATCGGGTTTGATCGACATGTTTAGGGATTTGGGATTTAAAAAGGGAGCAGAGATAGGCGTTTCTGATGGCCAATTTTCCCTTGAAATGTGCGAGAAAATTCCCGGATTAGAATTACTTTGCGTTGATCCATATTTAAAATATAGAGAAAGTCGCCGTAAAGATACTCAAGATGAAAAAGATGCCGCCATTGCTTTGGCTACCAAACGTATGGCCCCTTATAATGCAAGGTTTATCAGAAAATTTAGCATGGAAGCTGTTAGGGAAGTTCCTCCCTTTTCCCTTGATTTCGTTTACATAGATGGGAACCATTCTTTCAATTTCGTAATGCAAGATATAATCGAATGGACTAAACGGGTTAGGTACGGAGGGATAGTTTCTGGTCATGATTACGACCTTGCCGAGAAGAAGCATCATTCTTGGGTAGGCGTTGGGGAAGCTGTTAACATGTACACCAAATACAATCATATTAAGGAATGGTATTTGCTTAAAAATGGGAGGGATGTTTCTTTTTATTGGGTTAGGGAAAATAGGTGGAGGAAAAGTGAATAAAGACCTAACAATAGTTTACTACACTTGTAATAGGATACCTGAATTAGTATCCGAACGTGTTCGCAAAGATTTGTTAAACAAGTGTGATGGGATAAGAATAATAAGTGTATCCCATAAGCCAATTGATTTCGGAGAAAATATTTGCGTAGGAGAGGTCGGGTGGTCTGTATATAATCTGTACACTCAAGTATTAATTGGAGCAAGAGAGGTTAAGACCCCTTTTATGATTTGCGCGGAAGATGATTTTATATATCCAGAAAGTCGCTTCAAATTTAAACCAGTAAGAGATGATACGTTTTATTACGATTCAAATAGATGGACACTCACCAGAGAAGGAATCTATTTTTGGAGAGGGCGTACTTCGTTTGGTACCTGTATAGCCCCTGCAAAATTTATGATTGAAACATTGGAAGAACGTTTTCAAAAATATAGGGGAGCGGAGCATCCAAGGATCAGGCTTTTCGGTGAGCCTGGTAGATTAGAAAATCATCTGGGTGTTACCCCCGTTAAAATGGAAAGAATATTTTTGAACGATCCCATTATAACTTTTAATCATCGGGATTCTCTGGGGAACGCTAGGAAAAGGAAACCAACGGATAAGGTAAGATATGACTTGGACTCTTGGGGAGATGGTAAAGCCCTTTGGGATAAATTCTGGAGTGTGAAATGACTATAGACGTTTACAGCATAATGAGAAATGAAATACAAATGTTACCCTATTTCCTTCGTCATTACGAAAGGTTCGCTGACAGGATTTTAATATGGGACGATCACAGCGATGATGGAACTACAGAGCTATTACGAAAGCATCCAAAGGTTATTCTTCTGCCTGTTGATCATAACGGTATGGATGACGTATTTTACGTCAAATACTTATGGCCAAGATACAAACAATACAGTAGAGGAAAAGCGGATTGGGCTATTTGCGTTGACGCAGATGAATTCGTTTATCATCCTTATCTTTTAAGCGTCCTTTATGATTGTTTATCGAAGAAAAAGATAAAGATAACTTGCGAAGGTTGGACGATGATATCCGATTCTTTCCCTACCTCTGAAGGCCAAATTTATGATGAGGTAAAGAATGGTCTTAGAGATAAGTGGTTTAATAAGACAGTTGTATTTAGCCCAAAAATGGATATGAAATGGACTAACGGGCGTCATTATTGCGCGAACCCTGGTAAGAGCGAGAATACAGGAATTAAAATGCTTCATTATAGATATTTAGGAGTGGATTATTCCAAGGCTAGGGATAGGAAAAATTTGGAGGGGATGGGGATAATCTTTCCGCCAGGCAAGAAATTCAATCTGCCTGACGGAACAAAGGGAGATCCATACGAATGGTTAGAAGAAAATAAACATAGAGCAGAAGAGGTGATAAATGGAAATGAAACGTGGCCAGAAGGTTCTGGCTTTGTGTCAGAAAGGTAATATGAGAAGCGTTGCCCTCGCATTTCTTCTAAAGAAGGAATACAAAGTTGACGCTTTGGCAGCTGGATTGGTAACAAGCTCATTTGATACCATTAATATGCTTTGTCAATGGGCTGATCTCGTCGTAGTTACTGATAAGAAGTTGTTTCCCCTCGTTCCTCCTGGTTATAAAGAGAAATTATTATTGTGGGATGTAGGGACGGATAGATGGTTCAAAGGTTTTAGTGATGATTTATTAAGTAAATTTAGGGGGTATATTTCCAATGCGTGATCTATCTATTCTGATCCCGGCCCGTAACGAAATGTTTTTATCCAGGACGATAGAGGACATTCTATCGAACATAGAAGCGGATACGGAGGTCATCACCGTCATCGACGGGGGAGAGGCTGGACCTCCTGTCCCGGTAGACCCCAGAGTACAAGTGATTCGACACGAAGTATCTACGGGACAGAGGGCATCTACGAACGAAGCGGCAAGGGCTTCTACTGCTAAGTTCATTATGAAATGCGATGCCCACTGCGCCTTCGATAAAGGATTTGACCGAAAGCTAATGGAGGATTTCGAATACGATTGGACCGTTATACCTAGAATGTATAACCTTCACTGTTTCGATTGGGTATGTAAGACTTGTGGGAATAGAACCTACCAAGGACCAACCCTTACAAAATGCCTGAAGAAGGAGTGCGAATCTACTGGTCCATTTGAACGGGATATACTTTGGAAGCCTCGGTGGAATCGTTGCTCAGACTACGCCCGTTTTGACCGTGACCTTAAATTTCAGTATTGGGGAGATTTCAAGAGGCGTCCAGAGGCCAAGGGAGAAATTACGGAGGTGATGAGTTCCATCGGTGCCTGTTGGATGATGCATAGGGAGCGGTACTGGGATATAGACGGGATGGACGAACGCCACGGGTCATGGGGTCAGATGGGCACAGAGTTAGCCTGTAAGACCTGGCTATCCGGGGGCCGTCAGATGGTGAATAAAAAGACTTGGTTCTCCCATATGTTTCGGACGCAGGGAGGGGATTTTGGATTCCCGTATCCGTTGTCAGGTAAGGATGTACAGAAGGCTAGAAATCATTCTAGATGGCTTTGGAAGGAAGATCGTTGGCCAAAGGCGAAACATCCTCTGACTTGGCTGATCAACAAGTTCGCCCCCGTACCTACTTGGGAAGTGAAAGATGATAAGGAAGTAAAGAAGGGTGTAGTCTACTATACGGATAACCGTCCTGATGAAACGATTTTGAAAGCGGTACGAGAGCAAATTAAGAGAGGGGCAAACGGGCATAATATTATCTCCGTATCCCTCAAGCCCGTTACCGATCTGGGCCATAACATCGTCCTCCCCCTTGAGCGGGGATACCTAACGATGTTTAAACAAATCCTGGCTGGGCTAGAGGCTTGCGAAGCGGATGTTATCTACTTCTGCGAGCATGACGTTTTGTACCACCCCTCCCACTTCGAATTTATTCCACCTAAAGAAGATGTATTTTATTATAATGAGAATTGGTGGAAGGTTGACGCGGAAGGAGATGGGAAAGCGTTATTCTATTACGCAAAGCAAACGTCGCAATTGGTTGCACATAGGAAACTGCTTTTGGAACACTATCGGGAGAGGGTTAAAAGGGTGGAAAATGAGGGTTTCTCACGAAATATGGGGTTTGAGCCTGGGACGCATAGCCCCCCGCGTGGGGTCTGTAATTTCAAGGCTGAGGCGTTTTGGTCTACCCTTCCGAATATCGACATCAGACACGATAAGAATTTGACCTCAAATCGTTGGTCCCAGGATCAGTTCCGGTCCAAGCGTAGTTGTAAGGGATGGAAGATGGCTGAGGAAGTTCCCGGTTGGGGAAGGACAAAAGGGAGATTTCAGGAGATCATTAAAGAATATTCTAAGACTTAGGAGGCTGCTATGGGGATACAGACTGCTCGTGAAAAGAAACAACCGGGAGAAACACTTCGATACTCGATGGAATTTGAACCCGGAGTAGCCCTTGCCGTAGGGGATTCCTTAACTGGAACCCCCACCGTTAAGATATACGATAGGGATGACAACTCCGACAAATCTTCTACGATGTTGGAGGGAACCCCATCAATGCAAGATAATATCATTTACTTTTTCATGAAGGGGGGAGTTACTGACCAATCTTACAAAGCGACTATCACATCTGATACCGTTTACGGGGAGAAAGCTGTGGAGGAAGATTTAGTAATCTTTGTAAAAGAATCATAGGATACCTTTTAATGAAGATTTTCGGGGTTTCTTCCCGGTGGATATATTGATATTGGCTTTTTGAATTCTCCATCTAAGTGCCTTCTCAGAGACTTCCAATTCTTCTGCCATTCTGGGAATATTTAACCCTCTGCTACTTAAAGTGGTAACAGCTTCCGTTAGGGAGTTGTATCCCTTTTTCTTTAATATTCTATCCCATTTTTCTTTTGCATCTGTCATAGTAAATCCATCTTTATCTACGAATTTTTGTCCAACTTTACCATCCCCTTTGTATCTATCTTCCCAGGACTTCCCTTCATTTTTTAACCTAGTCAGAATATAGTTTAATCCTCTACGGGTAATGCCTAATTCCCTAGCCATTTCAGTTGAAGTATATTCTTTATTTTTGTAATCATTTATTAATTCTTCAAAGGTATCGTACCCTTTAGTTTTTGCTATAGAGTCCCATTTATATTTATAAGAAGAATCATAATCGAAAGGTACAGTCAGATATTTTCTTAGATTGAGCCATATATTATAGTATACTACGTCTATCCCTTTCAATAATAGCCATTGATGTAAAGTTCTAAAACTCCCCCCATCGCTTATCCATTTATTAACGAATACAGATATGTCGTCGTACCCTTCCTTTTCAATCAATTCCCTAAATTGTTGTAGGAATGGTTTTCTAGACATGAAGGGTAGATTCCCCATTCTCTTTGATCACCATAACGTTGTGGTCGAAACGATCTTTAAATATCGAATCGTGGTCTGTGACTAATACAGCCTTACCTTCCTTTTCTGATAACTCTTGAAACACATCGAAATTGGCGTCTTTGCCCGTATCATCTAGGGCATCGTTGGGTTCATCGAAGGCGATCAAATTGAAGTCTACTCCACAACTTTCCTTTATAAATTGGGCCAGTGCTCTTGAAATAGATAGGCGTATTTTTTGTTTCTCCCCTCCGCTGTACATTTCGTAGGATACCTCGTCCCCATTAGAATCTACGATGGAGATATGAAACTCGTCCTTTATAGTACCTGATCTGGTCTCCCTTTCGGTAGTCATAACTACATTTAATTCTGAACTGTATTGGGACAGATACCATTGGGCTAAAGTTTCTAGTTGGTCAATCATCGTATCGAATATCATCATCCGTATCTTCTTAAACCCGTCTACCCAGAAATCAAAGTAATCCTTTTGGGTTTGTAGATCGCTGAGTATGGTTTTAATATTCCGCATCTCAGACCCTATCTCCTTGATTTTTCCCTTTCGTTTTTCTTCTAAAGCCAAATAAGGATTCGCTTCTTTTCTCTTTTCCTCTATTTGCTTTTCCAACCCCTCTACCTTACCCAATTCCCTTTCCACTGATCCTTCCCTTGATACCTTATTTAATTCGGCTTTAAGATCAAGAATTAGAGTTTCTTTTTCTATCATTTCGTCTATGACCAGATCCATTGCTACCAAGGTTTCCCGGTCTATTCTCATAACATCTCTTATCTTCTTTTCTTCTACAGATAAATTTTCTATAACTGATTTCCATTCCATTGATTTTAATCCTAATTGATTAATTCTCTTTTGTATATATTGCCCGGACATCATTTGATTGCAAAATGGACATGGACCTTCCCCAGTTTTCGTAAGGGAGTTTATTTCTTGGTTAATCTCATTTACTCTTTCCTTAGCAGATTTTTGTTCGTTTTGATTTTTTAGAAACTCCACTTGATTATCTGCGAATCTATCAGCCACGACTTTTCTATCGGGCAGATTTTCCTGCGTTTCATCAATTTCCTTTTGGGTTGAATCCATCTGTTCCTGTATCTCTGCTAATTCCCTATTCGTTTCTAGTTCTTTGTTTTTGATTCCTTGTTTGAGTAGTCCAATCTCGGCATCCTTCTCCAAAATAAAGGTTTCTCTATCCTCTTCAAATGTCTTTATATTTTCCGCATAGGATGTAGCCCGGATTTCTTTGAGCTTTGCCGCCCTATTGTCTAACTCCCTTCCCGTTTGATCGAGCGTAAGCCACGCTGATTTAGACGATTCCCCCGCCCTCTTACTCCCCTCCAGGTATTTATCTAAGCCCCTTATATCGGATAATATCTTAGCCCTGTCAGCGGATTTGAGATCGGGGAAATTCATAAAATCTCGTCCAAACATAATGTAACATTGAAAGGATATAAAGTTCATACCTAATATTTTTTCCAACTCCGCTTGTTTGGTTTGGTAGGTAGAACCCGTCCACATCTCCGCTTCGTTCTTCCAAATTCTAAGCGATGGGGTTTTCTTTCTTTCTATAGTTCTGGTTACTGTGTACGTTATCGGGTCAACGGAGAAGGTTGTTTGTACGAAAGCCATCTTCTCCTTTTTATGAATCACTTCGTCCTTATACCTATTCTTTCTGCATAACTCTCCGAACAACCCCCAATTTATGGTTTCCAGAAGAGTGCTCTTCCCAGAACCATTTGACTTACTCTTCTCATCGTCGTTATTTACCCCGTCTATTTGTACCGTTTTCCCTTCGTAATGTTCGATACAAAATTCAAAAGGTTTCCTAAACGACATGAACCCCTTTCCAGATATATCCGATATTTTGATTAGCATTTTCTGTCCTTGTTAAAACTTGGAATTAAACTCCTTAGAAACTCTTGGCTATGAACATCGCTAGAAAATATACGCATTTCACCCTCCATTTTCTTCCTTATCTTTTCCTCAAAAATGTCAATCTTACGAGATATCATGACTATAGAAGTACCTTTCATACAACAATTAAGTTCTTTACTTTTTGAAGATACCGATGCTACCTCTATTATGAGTTCCCTTTTCCTCTTTATTAACTTCGTTTTTCTCACGTCGGCTTAAATAATTCCATACCCACTCTTAATAATTCTTCTTTGTTTAATTGAGTCTTTTCGATATTGTTTTTTACAAATGATTCTATAATGTACGGATCATCCTCAATCTTATCGTTGGGGATTTGTACCTGTCTTTGTTTGATTGTTTGTACTTGGAAAGAAATCCCTTTAGCCCCTAATTTTTCCAACTTCTCTTTCATTTCCCGTCTAGTTTGGATATCCCATTGGGACGCAGGCACCTCTCCAGCCACTCGTATATAATTTCCGGCCACGTTTTCTTTAGATATTTGGTCGATTTGGACGTCAATAGTTCTGAATTCAGGGTAATGTAACTTAATTGGGGCGTATCCTTTATTTTTCGTGTCGAGAAGCCAGATGTATCTAATTTGCCCTTCATCTGAGAATCGTGTTTGATAGGGAGATCCAACGAATAATACTCTGTTGACTTTTTGATGTTTGTGGACATGCCCCGATATGTAGAGCGTTTCTGGGAGGAGAAAATTCTGTGGAAAAATCCCTCCGATCTTCTTTCCAGTTTCATAAGTCACCCCCGGTATCTCTCCATGGAAGAAGAAGATGTCTGGCTTTTGTTTGTTTAATTCCCCCCATTTCTTAATAAAGGTTTCAAAGTCTCTTTCATAGGGCAGGAGAGCGATTTTCACCCCTTCGTAGTTTTTTATTATTTGGGGGGAAGTTATTACCCCCATATCGAACAACTTAATAACTGGGTATTTAATAATATTGAAATCGTGATTGCCCATCAGAGAAAGGAGTCGTACATCCATTTTTATTAATTCTTCTAGTTTCTTTTGAAACTCTAGTAGAATATGATTGGGGACTTTATCCTTTAATTCAAAGATATCACCTAAAAAGTAGAGGTATTTTATTTCAGGATGTGCGTTAAGTATATCAATTATTTGTTGTAAAATGTATAATCCCTCTACCAATCTAGCATTTAATCCTGTAGTGGGATCGACCCTACTAAACTCTGGTCTTTCGTGCAAATGAAGGTCAGAATATATAAGGGTGTCTGCTTGATTACGAAGCATTTGGAAAGGATCAACTGAAGGTTTAACTGAAAGTAATTTTCGGACCATTATTTTCCCTCCGGGAGTGCTGGGCGTTCCATCCAGTGAGTGATATAACAAAGGTCTGTCCATCCTACGATGTCTTTAAAATAATCTTTTCCCCTAACTTTTGTAAAATAACCGTCTAGTGTTCTACTCCCGTTCCAACCAAGAACATATTTACCTTTCTTTGGCAATCTCTCCTTCACACTGATCCATTTCATTTATCCCTCCACGGCTTTAAGAGCTGCCCGACAGATGGCAAGGGGGGCGGTATCAGCATATCCGTCCCTATAACCTCCTTGTTGTGGGATTATAGTTATTATGCAATGCCATGTTTGCCTTGGGGGACTATGTTTCCCATTGCTGACAAGGACTGTGTAAGACATTGCTATAATCTTCTCCACCACCATCCACGCATATTCTATTTCGGAAGAAAACCGATTAAATATATCGACCCTTGATCTTCCTTCTTGATCGTAAAAGACCTCATCCCTGCTATCCCACTTCCATCCCATCACTTTCTCAGCGATGAGCACGTCCATCTCCCTGCCCGCTGGCATCTCGTCGTAGTTCATTTGTACAACCACTCCAAGGTATAGAAGTTACTCAACACTACGGTGGGAGGATGTAATTTCCTATATTCCCAACGATATTTGAATAAGGGATATATTTCACTGTACCCATATACACGATTCATATTCTCTTCAGAATCATGGCATATAATATAGTCAGAGTGTAGAGCTATTTTGGCTATATCTACCTTTCTTCTTTCTCCTGGAGCGTGATCTATAAAAGCCACCGACCAAGGTCTCACTATATCCGCTTCATCCCAATCTTTTACAAAATGAATTCTATGAAAATGACTATCAAAAGATTGGAATTTTTGTAGCCAAGAAATATTATTATCGTAGGATACTAATTGCCTTTCCTTCTCCATACAAAGGTAATGAAGTATGGGGGTACTAAATACCCCAACCCCCATTTCAAGAACTGAACCAAATCGGGTTCGTTCTATTACCTTAAATAGCATAGGTATATGAGTGGAGCTTGCGGACATTATTTTCTCTTCCTCATAGTAGGATTTATAAATTGAAATCCATACTTAGCCAAGGAATAAGCGTCGCAAAGGTTGTCATCTGAGAATTCTACTCCGAACCTCTTATACACTTTCAACAGCATCAAATCCTTCTTAGCATTACCTTTCCCCGTTATCCATTTCTTCAAAGCGGAGGGAGTAACGATTACAAACGATTGTTGCATAGCGTACATGCTACTTTTTACCAGCCCTGCTAATTCTCCAAGAGTGAAAATGCTCGAGGATTTCTGAACACCGAATGCTGGACCTTCTATTATCACCACGTTCGGTTTGTATTTCACTATCGCTTCCATAACCCTTGCGCTTATTCTTATGATTCTGGGAGTGGTTTCCTCCTTGGGGGTAGACGTGATTAGGATTTGGTCAAGTATTTCTTTTTTTAGGTGTTGAGGAAAAGTATTAAGGTTAGGATCATCCGAAACCACCACCAACCCCGTAGCTGTTAATGATAAGTCTAGTCCAATGACTATAGCCATTTTATTTTTCCTTTATTTGATCTTTTAGCCATTCTTCCATTTTCTTTTGAAGGAAAAGAGTAGCATTATCCGTGGCCACCATAACATTTTTAGCACTATTACTATTTGCAATTTTAGGGACTAAATATATAGCAGCAAATTCTTTAGAGGTTGGAACGAACAGGATAACCAGTATTGGAATAATGATCGTAGGTAGGGTTATTTTTCCCCATTTAATCCATTCAGGCTCATCCTCCGCATGTCCTATCAGTATAAGCGCAGCTCCAATTATTACTCCCAATATTGCCCACGCTATACTGAATTCATAAATGCCATCCAACCTGGTAATCCAATAGACAGTCCAAGTATTAATCTCCATTGATCACCTACCTTTCGGAAGTCTGGATGTTCTAAATTTCTCCTCCACCTCTCCCCACATCTCAATAACGGCAGTGCGTAACTCTTCCTGAAAATTACCTTCCTCTATAATTTTAATCGCTGCTTCTAGGCT
>Ga0307379_10004315_pt1 | contig 20327 bp, 26 predicted proteins | sample UN2MG_FD_202237 | JGI IMG/M metagenome (GOLD analysis project Ga0307379, IMG submission 202237) | Soil microbial communities from Risofladan, Vaasa, Finland - UN-2 | ecosystem: Environmental > Terrestrial > Soil > Coastal area > Acid sulfate soil | place: Finland: Risofladan, Vaasa | collected... | reverse complement strand
CATTCAGAGAGACCTCATCGATGTGGGCAGCGCCCTCGGGACGCCACTTGACGGGAAAAAGGGCGCCAGTGACTTGCGAGTGCGTTTCCACGGCGAATGCGCTAAACTCGAGCGGCAGATTGACGCGTGGGACTTTGCTCTGCCACGCCTTACGCAGTTCATCCTACCGCAGGGTGGCGTCGTGGCGGCAAAGCTGCACGTTGCGCGAACCGTATGCCGCCGCGCAGAGAGGCGCGTCTGGCCGCTTGTTGAGCAGCGCAAGGTCGAAATCGAGGTTGCGCAGTATCTCAATCGCCTAGCGGATTTGCTCTTTGTGTGCGCGCGTCGGTACACGATCGGTGAAGAGGTGCCGTACAAAAAGGCCTAGGTGCTTCTCTTTTTCCCAACAGATTAAACAAGATTTCTTGAAATATCAATGCATTTCTACGAGTTTTGATCGCGCACGCGCGCAGCAGCGAGTCGCGCAGTCCAAAACAATCATGAAGTGTGTGCACTGCGCGAGTCAAAAGGGACCCCATGTCGCGTTCCAAATGAGCATTCTCAGCCACAAGCCACGCACAGTGAGAACGCACACAATCACGATGGCGTGCGAGACTAGCGTCGCGGATGCCATGATTCGGATCACCGATTTCATGACGCAAATCTGTCCCCGCATCTTTCACGCGCATCACGCCTGGCACGCGTACGTAAAGCGCGTGGACGACCGCGTGAACGCCCGCGTGGACGCCCGCGTGAACGCCCCCGCGCACGCGTCCAATCGGGACGACCGCGTGTTCGCGCGCCTCGAGCCGCCCCAGCGCTGCAAAGATGAGGATTGGCAAAGCTTTCTCGGCAAAGAGACGGGGGCAGACACGCTCGAGGCGTGGGTGCGCGCGCTTGGCCACAGCACCAAGCAGACGCACACGCTACCACCAGGCGCGTACAATCACGAGCACTGCGTAGAGTCTACGATGCGGTCGTGCGCGCCAATCCCGATGCTTCTCGTGGGATTTCCAAACGAGAGCGCGCGCTACGTGAACGCAGACCTCGACTGCGTGAGTACGCTCATCGACACGGCGCTATGCGCGTACGACGCGCTATGCGAGTCTCCGATCGGCTACGCGTACTGGAGGCACTATCACGACATTGCCTGCCTCTCCGAGTCGGCAGCGCCACTGCAAATCTCTGCGCAGCTCTATTTGCTGCTCAAGGGCGCGCAGCGAGACACAATTGCGTCAGACACGTCTGACTTGGACGAGCTCCTCAAGGCGGTCAGGAAGCGCAACATGCGCGTCAAAGTGGACAAGCAGCGCTGCTCGATCGCGGCGAATCGGCTGGTGATGAGCGAGCGCAGCGCAGAGCAGGCGGCGCACGACGTCTCTGGTTTCGGAGAGGTGATGCGGCACGACATTTACTGGTGCGCAGAGGACCACCCGTACTATCAAGAGCTCGCCGACACACTCTATCTCGAATTGCGCGTGCAGCTCATGTGTCGCGATCTCATCGAGTGCTATTTCCAATTTTGCAGTTGGGATGTCGACGCTTCGGCGCGCGCGTTTAGCTGGCAGCAGTGCTGCGAGAGCGTGCGACACATTGCGCGCAACGGCTATACTGGGTCCGCGCTGACCGAGGTGATTGCGCGTTTAAAGCAGAATCGCAGCTCGGCCAGCGTCGAGGAACTCGCCAACTGGATCAAGGGGGGAGCAGCAGGCAAGAAGAAGAAGCGAAAGACACAGAACAGGCGCTCGGCAAAGAAGAAATCGAATCGAAAAGCGAGCAAGGAGACCAGCCAACGCGCCAAGAAGACATCCTCGCTCGAGACACAACCGCAGCTCGAGGCGGCGCAGACGCGAGCGCAACAGCAGCAGCTCGAGGCGGAAATAGACGCGTTTCGAGACAAACTCGCGCAAGTTCACAACTCGATGGGCAAGCGCCTCACACTCGACGCGAAATGCTACGAGAGTATTGTGAAACGCGTCGAGGAAATAAAAAACGGGAAAAATTAGAAATCTGTGGTTTACTGCGCGCTTTCGCGTAGCCTTACTGCGCGCTTTCGCGTAGCCTTACTGCGCGCTTTCGCGTAGCCTTACTGCGCGCTTTCGCGTAGCCTTACTGCGCGCTTTCGCGTAGATCGCGCGCGAGCTCCACTGCATCCTGCATGCTTTGCTTGAGCGAGCTCCACGTCGAGTTGAGCCATCGCGATGGAGAGGTTGAGAGGTGAAACGAGCGCGCGTGGCTCGCGCTTACGCTTATCGGTTGCTCCTCGAGTGAAACATACAAGGTCGAATCTAAAAGGGAGCTTTGCGTATCCTGTGCCGAGCCCTCTGCGTAGCTGTCGAGGCAAAGCGTGTCCAGCGCGATCGGTCGATCCATGTCCAGCCATGACTCGAGTGAATCGTGCGAGTCGCGCAGCCAATGCCGCGACTGCAGCAGCGCAGACCAATCGACGCGCCGTGAGGCCTCGCGCTGCAGGAGCAGAGTGATGAGCAGCTTGGTCTCTGCGGTGACGCACGCGTGATCGCGCGGAAACTGCAGCGGGTTGCGCTGCGCGCGCAAGAGCTCGGGCACGCTGCGCGCGTGCGCGCCGTAGGGAGGTGTGCCAAAGAGCATCTCGTAGAGCACGCAGCCGAGTGACCAGAGGTCCGCCTTGTTTGTGTATGCCGCCCCGTGCAGAATCTCAGGCGCCATATAAAGAGGGGAGCCGCAGCTCGTCTCGGCGAGGACGTGCTCTCCGAGCATGCGACTCAAGCCGAAATCACTGAGCTTGACCTCGTTCTTGTGCAAGAGGATGTTCTGCGGTTTGAGGTCGCGGTGACAGATCTCTCGCTCGTGCAGGTGGTGCAGCGCGCTGAGCAGCTGGCGACCGTAGCGCGTGCTCTGCGCGAGACCGAGGCCCGCGGGGCAGCGGCGGATCGCATGCGAGAGGTCGCCGTCCGCGCAGTACTCGAGCGCAATGTAGAGCGTTTGACGCTCGTGCTGCGCGCCAATCAGCGCGATAATGTTGCGGTGATGCACCGCGCGTAAGATCGCGAGTTCGCGCTCGAGCATGGGCGAGCCTGCGCGCACGCGCGTGCAATCGATACACTTGAGCGCGACGAGTGCGCCAGTGATCTTGTGCGTGGCCTTGTGTACATCGCTGAACGTGCCGCGCCCGATGCGCTCCTGAATCACATAGGCGTCGAGCTCAAACGCGCTTGTCTCGAGCGCATTGCCGCAATCGCTCATGTCTAGCGCAAAAGTGCTGAAATGTTCCATAGCATTTCGTTGAATTTTTTTCCGCAGTCGCACAAGGGCGTTTTACATGTAAAACAGGAAATTATCTCTACGCGGGGAAACATGAAATACACCTTTATTCACCTTTATTTCCTTGAATGCGACTTTATTTCTTTTGCGAGGCTGCCTCCCACTCGTCCTTTGTGATTGTGCCGTCGCCGTCGAGATCGATTTCGTCAAACGTCTGCTCACGGATGCGCTCCATGAGAAATTGCATGCGCTGAGAGACCGCGTCCATCTCGTCGAGCTGCCCGTCGAGGCGTGACACATTGCCCTCGAGCTTGTCAGAGGTCTGTCCGAGGTCGTTTGCGAAATTCGTGTAGCTGTCGCCCACTTGCTGCAGAGTGCTCAGCAGCTGCTTGCTCATTTGACCGAGTTTGTGCACTTGCTCCTTCAGCGCCTCGACATGCGAGGCGAGCGCAGTGTTCTCTGCGCACAGCTTCTCGTTCTCGGCCACGTAGAGCTGCGCCTGCGCCTCGCTGCGCTCGAGTTGCGCGGCAGACTGCGCGATCTGCTCGGTGAGCGCGACGACCTTTTCGCGAAATTGGTCGCGTAGTCGCTCGAGACTGTGCAGATTTTTCACGAGGTGCTGGTTCTCGTCCTGCAAAGAGTCGACCATCTCGAGGAGGTCCTTTTTTTGGCGCTTGGATTCCTCGTGCAAGAGCTCAAACTCTTTCTGGAAGCTTTCCTTGAGCGCCTCGAGCTCGTCGATTTGCGCGATCGATTTCTCCACGCTCTCGTGGAGGCGCGTGTTCTCCTGGACGTATTTCTCGGTCGCGCCCTCGAGCTTCTCGACATTCTTGCCGAGGCGCGCGTTCTGCTCGCGGAAGAAATCCAGGTTGCGCTCGAGGCTCTTGAGGTTGTCCTTGAGCGCGTTGACCTGCTTTTTCATATCGCTCACGACTTTGCTCGAGTCGCCGAGGAGGAAGAGCGACTGCAGCAGGTAGAGCACGCCGCCAGCGATAAACACGCCGCCGTTGGTCGCCGCCGCAGTCGCGCCATATGTGATCACAATCGCAGAGGTCACGGTGCCAATGCCCGCGATGAGGAGTTTCGTGCCGCGATAGATGCCGCTCAGGAAATACATTCGGGTGGCGGCTTCTAGGGAGAGCTGAGCGATTTTTATTTCCATTGAAATTATTTCCCCGCGAATACTCGTAGGTGAAATGAACTGCTACTACCAGTCGCAAATCAAGCCTGTACAGGCAACGCAGATGGCCAACTGCGCGCCACCCGTCCCGTTCCCGTGCAAGTGGGACGTGGCCGCAAAGCAACACGTGTGCACAGCGCCAAATGGGGCCAAGCAGTATTACGCCTGTCAGAGCAGCGCGTACGGCATCTACAACTATGGCGCCACGGTGACGCCAGTGGGGCCGTTTTACAAATAAAAGCTAATCGCAAGTACTCAATGGGGGTCTGGGGTACTCAACGTGGGTCTGGGAAACTGTCGCGAAAAGGCTTGTCCCCGAATATAGTGGGGCGCCCAATGCGCTTGCGGGCGCACGGTTGATACACGCCTTGAAAGGAGATGCTGCGTTTGAAGCGAGCGCAGCGCGTTCAGTAATGTCTCGCAGGTCTCTGCGGGCATTTCGAAATCGTAGCAGAATTTCACTTGAATATCGCTTTGTATGCGCTGGTGGCGCGAGTCGCATACGAGAATCTCGGGCACATAAAATGAGAGCGGGTCGAACACCAAGGAGGGCCATGCCACGCGGCCGTGCTTCACAGGACGTAACGCTTGTTGTCCAAGGTATCGCAGATGGACATACGCCGCCGACTGGGAGGAAATAGACACGCTGCGAAGAAACACCACTGTGCCTGCTGGAGAGAAACCAAAGCGCCACAGCGGCGTCCACTCTGACTTGCACGAGACAGGGTCTCTCCAGGAGATGAAACGCTTGGGTTGTTTTCCAAGCGCCGCTGCGACGCGAATCCTTTGTCCCTTGGCGAGTTTACGCTTCACCCAATACAGGATGGCTGCGTCGCAGAGGGGCATTCGCTTCGGGACGTGGTAAAGCTTTGGGACTGCAAGCTTTATGCAAGGCGTGGACGCAGTGCAGCACGCGTAGCGCCAGGCTTTTGACACGAGGGTGTAGTGCCTGCGCTCTGATGCTGGTGCAAACCAGAGGATGCGCGCGAGGCAAACCTGCATATTTCTCCCACATTGAAATGTATTTTTCCGCCTTGTGGAACCGAGGCATAACAGCGGCAAACGCGATTAAAAGACACACAATCAAGATTTATGCCAAACTTGACGTACCATTAAGCTGTGAAACTGTCCACGTCCGAGTCGAATTGTGGTTGAATATCCGAGTCTGACTCTCCCGAGTCCGAGTCAATGTCCTCGATCGAAAGCGCCTCGAGTGCCCACTTGAGCGTAGCGTTCATCTTTTCTGCAAGCTTTCTCGAGTCGCCCAACTTGGACTCGTCCGTCAAGTGCGCCTTTACTTTTTCGCGGAGCTTTGCAAGCTCGATTTTGACCATTGCGTTTGTGGTCATCATTAGGTCAAATCGGTGACAAATGGATATGCTCTGCTGGATGAATTGAGCAAGCTCTTTATTCATCTCCATTTCTGTTTCCATGCTTTTGCGATTTTCAGACTGAGCCTATTTCTATTTCGTTGAGTGTTTGGTTTCTATTTCCACTTTTTTGATTCATCGCAAAAGATGTGGGCTCACGCGTTTGGTCTCTCGGAATTCACACCAGACTCAATTTCAGAAATGACCGAGACCGAAACGCCCTGGAAGCCAGAGCGCAACCCGATCGACGATTTCAAGGCGCAGTTGGCGCAGACCAAGATCACCGAGGGGACCAATACGCTGCTCTCGCTGTATGGTGGGCGCTACTCGGTGCCAGATGAGATCGCGTTTGGAAGCTTTCCGAGCAAGTACGCCGCGGCGGTGCTCGAGTTTCGCGCGCAGGTCAAGCAGCGCACAGAGGAGATGCGCGCGCAGTATGAGCTCATCGAGGAGCACGAGCGCGACGCAGAGGTGCTCAAGGCGCAGCATGCGCGTCTCGCGGTGCTGCTCAATCAGCGCCTCACCGCGCTCATGCATCCGCTCTTCCTGGTCGAGGTGCGCACGCCCGTGTTCCGCTACTTTATCGATTTCGACATGGAGGAGGCGACCGAGGATGCGCTCCCGCAAGAGCTGCTGCTGCAGTACGCGCGCACGGTGCAGAAAGTGCTGCGCGCCTTCTACCCCACGAGGGAGGTAGAGGACGCGAGCTTTCGCCTCTCGATCTGCCGCTCGAATATGAGCAAGCGCATCCCCGCAAAAGAGGAGGAGGGCAAGCCAGAGACGTTCAAGCACGGCTTCCACTACTATGCGCCAGAGCTTTTCCTGACCACAGAGCAGGCGCGCGACATTCGCCTGTCCATGCTCGCCGAGTTTGAGCGCACCTATGGGCCGCGACCGCTGCACAACACCTGGGACGCGGTGATCGACGAGACCGTGTACGTGGGCTCTGGGCTGAGGCTGCCGTTTAGCTACAAGGCGTCGATTTGTCGCGCGATGAAGCCAGAGCAGCATCGCGAGACAGACTGCGCCGAGTGCCACAGCAGCTTTGGTCGCAAGATCGAGGCGCGCTGCTACGAGCCCGCGTTTGCCGTGTGCGCGGACGGCAGCGTCGACGCAGAGGAGACTGAGCGCCTGCAGGATTTCGAGTACGCGGTGCGCAAGCTCAGCATACGCACGCCGCGCCTGCCCGACTACGATGTGCCCACGATGGCGACAGAGGGCTACGCGCTCCCGCCATTGGCGCCGCGCGCACCGCGTGAGAATCAGCTCACACGCGCGGCGCAAAAGCGTCTGCTCAACATCAAGGCGAGTCCAGAGGGAGACGACGGCGAGGAGGCGCGCTTCACATTCGAGTACTCGAGTGCGGCGACCGTGACGAGCGGCGTGAAGAACAAGCACGCGCAGCCGTGCGATCGCGAGGTGTTCAAGCAGCTGCTCAAGTTTGTGCAGCGCGAGTTCCCGCACCACTCGAACATCTATTTCGCGCAGGTGCACAGATGCGACACGAAAACGGGCTGCTACTACATGTGCAAGGCGGGCGGCGTGGGCGCGCACTATTGCATGAACAAGGGCGGCGAGCACAATAGCTCGACCGTGTGGTTCCTCGTGACGCGCACTGGTGTCTTCCAAAAGTGCTTCTCGCGCAAGCCCGCCAAGCCAAGCCAGGAGTGCGCGTGTGGACAGTACGCGTCGCCCGCGAGACCGATGGACAGCACGATGAGCGAGAGCCTGTTCCCGAACAAGGCAAAGAGCACGATCGGGCGCGCACCTGTGCAGAGCGTGTTTGGACAGGGACATCGCAGGCGCACCGAGCACGATCGGCAGATTGAGCAGATGAGGGAGGCGCTCATGATTGCCAAGCTCAAGCGCAGCGCGCCGCAGGGCAGCGCGAGGGGCAAGAGGCGCAAGATGTAGTGGAGCGTTTTCTCCTCTGTTGGTGGAAATAAACACGCGAGCGTATCAGAAACACACAGATCTCAGAGAGAAATGCCACGCAAACACAAATCCACAAGCATAGTGCATGAGGTGAACGAGGCGCTCGGCAGACTCCCAGAGCACATCCCGAGGGAGCTCGAGCTGAGAGAGCACGCGCGCGCGCACCTCGCGAAAGCAATGTGCAAACGGCTGCGCATCTCGGTCGAGCGCGCAGACGCTGTGCGCATTTGGCGAGAGCAGAGCGTGCGCACCTACTGTGAGTGCGTAGAGGCGTATCTGTTTCGCGCGCTTTGGATGAGGAGCCCCGCGCTCTATCGCAGACAGCTGCGGTGTCTGGCGCGAGCGTGCGAGCGAAACTTGCCAAACTTGATCTGGCATCCGCCAGACCTCGTCGCAGCGCTCGACGTGCACGGACAAAGCATAGGGGTCGAGAGTGGCGACAGGCGGGAGGCGTGTCAGCTCGCCGATAGGGAGGTGATCCTGCGCGGACAGCTCAACGCAAATGCGCCCGACAAGGACCACAAGGGACGCTTCTGCTGCGGCAAGTGCGGCAGCTGGCGAACAGACTACTATCAGCTGCAGACGAGGAGCGCCGATGAGCCAATGACCACGTTTGTCACGTGCTTTCATTGCAATCACAGGTGGAGGTTCTAGGTGGGCTTGCGCGCGCATACGCAGCGATTCACAGGCGCAACACCGCGCAAAGCTTGCGCAATGTGCTTTCCGCAACCACCCCACGTGATTTTACCACATCTCGCACAAGTCACCTGGTAGCACATTGGTTGCGCAGTGTGAAATACTGTTTCAATAAAAAACATTTTTTGCAAAACATACTTTAGTGCGAAAACTTTGGACATGTGCTCTCATGCGCGTGCTCGTCGCAATACTGTTTGGCGTGACGACGATCGAGACAGTGGCACCATTGTAAACCGTCTGTGCTTTCGAGCAGTGTGCGGCGATATGGAAGCGACTTGCTGTACACGTACCCAACTAGGCAACCCTCGTGGGCACATTTTTCAAATGATAAACTCCACTGGTCCAAGAATCGTTCGCGTTCTTCATAAAACTCAAGTCTATTTTGCAGAGCAAGGACGAGCGCTGCGAGCGGCGCGTGTTCCTCTTCGCACATTGGGAAATAGAGTGTGTAATGAGAGCGATTTCAATAAATTTACTTGCTTGGCCGAGTTGTGCATAATCTGTGGTTATTTCGTTGTTTGGATTTGCTTTGTTTGAAATTCTATTGGAAACACTTGCGATGATGCCAGTGCGCGTGGCAAAAATGCTCCTCGTGACAATCGCACCAAAGTAGGTCCGCAGTGAGCAGCAGCGTATTTCCAGCGCAAGGGATCTCTAAAAAGGGGTGCGCGCTTTTGGATACATACACATTGCCCTCGAGGCACCCTCTATACGCGCAAATGTCTACTAGTATGCCGACCTTGGCGAGAAATGCCTTGTGGTTCCAAAGAGTTTCGAGTTCTGAATGTTGAGCAAGAACAAGCGCGCAGAGATTATTGGCTTGTTGCTCTTCCATTTCCATGACACTAAAGAAGAAAGAGCGGCTTTATTTCATTGTGTCATGGCGGCGGATGTTGCGTAGAAGCCGCCTTTAGATCACGCAAGCTCGCTAAAAGGGCTTGGCTAACTTCTGGCGGCATTTTAGGAACGATGCGACCGCGTTTAGCTGCGAGGCCGCAGTTGGGTTCGACTGATACATCTATTTCCGAATGTGGAATCTCGGGCCTTGCAAGTGATTTCGCTTGTGTGCAAAGGGTACTCTCCAACTCTGGCGTGTCCATGTGGGGGTTGAAATCAACTACACACGTTGGTTATGAGAAGCGCCAGTTTTGTGAAACATACGTATTTCCATGAAATAGACATATTGCGTCAAAGTTTGCTTTTATTTCTCCACTTGCAAATCGTGCGCGCTCGCGCTGCACGAAAACTCGAGCTCTGCGGGCAGAATGCGCGGCAGCTCTGGGAACCAATATTTGTACAAATAGTCGATCGTGGGAAGCAGGTCGTACTTGGTGGCAATCTCTTGCAGCTCCTCGACCGCAGTCGCGTCGTCGAGGTCGATCGCGCGCGGAAGCACTGGATTGCAGCGGTGGAAGCGCTCGCCGAGCAAGTCCTCGCAGAGCGCGGTCGCAGACTCGCTGCTGCCGTCCATGAGCAGATCGAGCATCAGCGGGATCCACTGCGCCATGCCCCAGTACTGCGCGCTAGAGGGCGTCACGCTGAGCGGCCGATTGCCCGAGCCGAGCGAGAGCAGCGCGATCTGCTCGCGCTTGGCGCCCTCGCGAAGCAGACGCGAGATCGCGTGCGCGGCGGGGTTGTTGCTCGTCACGCCGCCATCGGTGCAGTTGTTGTGCGAGGGGAAATACGTTGGCGCCGCAGAGCTCTCGAGGCCCACCTCGACGAGTGACTTTTGCAAGTGCGGCGAGTCTGCGAAATTGTCGTAGAACTTTGGGCTCCAGTGCTTGACGCCATAGTTGCGGTGCGTGGGGTCGTGCGAGTTGTCGCTGCCGCCGAGGTCGAATGTGGCCACGAGGAGGCGCTTTGGCGCGTGCGCGAGCGTCGCGTCGCCAAGGCACTCCTCGAGCGTCTCGCGCAAGCTCTGCGGATCGTACTTGGGTCGCCACACGCCCCAGCCGCCGCTCACGCACTCGCCCCACGTGCGCGAGAAGATGTGCTCCAAGTTTGCCTTGTTGATGAGTTTGCGACAGAGCGGGAAATCGCCGAGCGCGAGGCCCATCGCGAGAAACGAGCCCGCGCTTGTGCCCGCGAAAAGCGTAGCGCGCTCGAGCAGCTGCGGAAAGTACGCAAGTAGGCGCTCGAGGATGCAAAGCTGTAGCATGCAGCGCACGCCGCCTCCGTCTAGGCTAATGATAAACTCGGTGATCTCTGGCGCCTCACTACGTTCAATGATTTCCTGCTCCATATTTCTATACACGAGGTAAAAAGTTTTTCGGGTTTTGTGATTTGTTTTATGACCACTCTTATTGCGCGGAAATGTCCAAGCGAAAAGCAGATACAGAAGCAGATACAGAAGCAGACTCGGAATCGAGTGCGAAAAGACAAGAGATCGATGAGCCTCTCAGCGCCAAGCCCGCGCCTCCCGCGCTCATGCCGCTCGAGATCAAGAACCCGCACCCCAATGACGGCCGCATCATTTTCGTCGACGAGGGCCACGAGTACTGGATCGACGGCGATAAGCGCGGCATAAAGTCGGTGACCAAGCTCGCGCACTTTGGCTTTCGAGAGTTTGACGCCGACGCGATCATTGCGAATATGCAAAAAGACCCCGCGAAATGGGCGCTCAACAAGTACTACCCAAAGAGCGCCGAGGTGATCAAGGCCGAGTGGGCCGCGAATGCAGACGCGGCAGCCACGCGGGGCACGTGGGTGCATAGGCAGATTGAGCTGTACTATAACGGACTCGAGCATGACGCCGACAGTGTCGAGTTTGGATTCTTTCTGAATTTCGTACGTGAACACCCAGATCTGGAAATCTACCGCACCGAGTGGAATCTGTTCGCGCCCGATCTGCGCATCGCGGGGCAAGCGGACGCTGTGTTCAAGAACGAGAGGGGAGAGTTTGTCATTTTTGATTGGAAAACTTGCTTGGCCATCAAGAAAACGGGATTCTGTCGTTGCCCAGGCGTCTGGCGCGGCGAGCATCAGGTGAACGCAGATGGCTCGCCATGCGAAGCGTTTGGATGCCACCCGCTCACGTATGGCATTCCAAATGCAAACTTTTGGCAATATGCGACTCAACTGAACGTGTACCGATGGCTGCTCAAACACTACTATGGGATCGAAGCCAACGAGTTGTGTCTCATCGTTGTCAACAAGAATAACGACGACTACATACGCTACGATCTCCCGATCGCAGAGGATTTCATTGACGATCTCATGGCCGAGCGTCGCAACGAGCTGCGCGCTGCGAAAGAGAGGCACGACGCACTTGCAAGCGTTCTCCCTCAACCCGCACTGGAAATTGTCGAAAATCACTTGGAATTGGAATAAATTTATTTCGGAAATAGCTGTGCATCAAGTTCCCGTCACATATTTCCACCACCGCATTGTAGCCGCTCTTGCGTCCTCCTGGTCCAGGCCACGCGCTTTGCAGAGCCCGTAAAATTCAGATTGCGGGTCGGCGCGATCGCACAGTGTGATCCAATAATCTCGCAGGGGCGTTTGCAACACCACCTCAATTTCCTCGTCTGGAAGTTCGAGTACAGCGTCCGCGAATCTCTCCGAGCCCGCCATCGCAAACACGCCGAGTTTGTCTCGCACACGATTCGCCTCTTCCTGCTTTTTCTTCACAATTTGTCGCACTTGATCCGTGCCACATATTTCTCGAAATTCGCGAGAACTCGAGCAGATGGCCTTGATATCGCGGAGGCTTAGCGCTTCAATAACCTGCGCTTGTGCAAGGAGCGGCAGGTCGGCGATCTGGGTGACCAATTCCTTCAAGCGCTTTTCGAGCGATTGCTCAGGCTCGTCTATTTCTTCAATGTTGCGTTTCATCCTTGGGCTGCTAAGAAGGAGAGATTAAATTTCGTTCAATGCGTGCAAGTAGATTTCCACTTTTACACATTACCGAACAAGCATGATCCGATTTGATTTGCAGCGTAACGAAGTGCAACCCTACCGTGACCTCTTTGTGATTGGCAAAGCAGATGGCTTTGAGGAGTTGATGTTTACGCACCGCTTCGATCGTACAACCAGGTTGTCGCTGCGTCGCGTCGAAGCAGAGGATGAGACCAGAGTGGAGCTGTTACGCAGCGGCAGCGGTAATGCGATGTACGTTGTTGCGGTGCGCAAGTACACCGACGCAGGGGATCGCTATCTCATCTCTTGTGGCTGCTCCTATTGCAATACCAAAATGCCGCTCAGCGAGGACAATCGGCGCTCGCTGAAATTTCACCTCAAATGGGCGATCAAGTTTTCCGATCCGCCAGAGTATTTCGCGCACAATGCGAAAACGATTTCGCGGTTTTTCGAAAAGAATCTTTCCGAGGAGGACACTTGCTAGAAAACCAAAGAGATGCCCGCGCGACGCATTTATTTCGCAGAGCTGCTCGAGGAATTACCCGACGATCAATTGGATGTGGATTTCCAAGCGCTTTATGAATAAATGATCTATTTTGGAAATGGAAATAGGCGACTCGGTTGCGTGTAACACTCACTGGCGAAAGTAGGTTGCCAAGAAATCCTCAAGCGCATAGTTTCGATTGTGCAGCGCACGACTTGCTTTCACATCCGCGAGGTCAAACGGAAATTGACCCAAAAACCATTGAAGCATTTCGATCGTGCCGTTTCGCGCAATCCAACGCAGCGCGTAGCCTTGTCGCGCGCGCGCATCCTCTAGGGTAAAGTGAAAGCGCGAGAGGAGAAATCGAAGCATCTCGAAATCGCCTCGGTGCGCGCTGTAGCACAGTGCCTCATTGTCTCGCGCGCGCGCCTCCTCCACGCTAGGGCGAAACGCATCGATAAACCACGCGAGTGCGTCGGTCCGCCCGCTCAAAGCCAACCAGCGAAAGGCATAGTTTTCCTCTGCTTGTGCTTCGAGTTGTGTGATGGCGTGTGCGTCAGTGAGCGCGCGCATGTGCATCCAGTCGCCCTCCAGAGCAGCTCGACGGAAGCGAGCAACAATTGTATACCTCGAAATCTGTTTACTCGATTCGGCGCGCGCCAAGTGCGCCTCGAGTAAGCTCTCCTTGCAGAGCTCGGCATAGTCGCGCGTCGCGCCACGAAACGTGCGCTTTGCGATGCCGCGGCTGAGCCAGCGCACAAGGTGAAGCGCTTCGTGCGCTCGACTGCGACCAAGGTACTCGTAGAGCGCGTGCGAAGCATATTCGGCATCGTGATGAAATAGCTTGCGCAGCTGCTGATCGTTGAGCGCGCCGAGCATGTGCGCGTGCATATAGCTTACGCGTGGGCGTGGGAGGTAAAGCGCGCGAGGTGCGTCAGCGCCGCTAAGCGCTTCTGCGTGAGGTGCATCAGCGCCGCTAAGCGCTTCCGCGGGCAGGCGCAGTAAATTCGATGTGCTATCGCGGGGCTCGCGCAGCATAGTATGCTCAGGTGTACGGAACTAAATTTGTGATTCAGTTTCACAGAAATGCAAAACAACAAGGAAATACCTGTCCCGCTCGAGCACTGGTTCAAACCCGACGCGGGGCTAGCGCTACCAGTAGGCATATGCCGCGGTCCCGAAGGACAGTGGGTTGCATTCAATCTCGCAAGAAATGAATACATGGTTCTCTCGCCCGATGGGGAGTGGGTTCCAGTCAATTTCACGGCAGATGAAATACGAGCTGCTCTCCCATTCCGCAAAGAGGCTCGAGTCGAGCTCTAGTTGCGCCTCACCAACTTTTTTCCACGCAAATAAAGTGGAAATATGCTAGCCGTTGCGCATGAAACAATTGTATTGCAAGATAATTGATTTCATGTTCAGAGAAAAAACAAACCACGTAGAAATGGAAAAACGTATTTCTCATCTGAATCGAAAGAAATGACGTTCGACTTGTTGCCTTTCATCGCCATCCCAGCGGTGGTTACGTATTGGCCAACGTTTTGCGCGATGTGCGCAATCGATCCGCTCCTCCTCGTTGATTGCTTGGTTGCCGCGCAAGATCTTTTTTTCCACCTCCAATAAAGTAGAAATATGGTCAATCAGGATGCGGTCACTGCGCGCGTGGTGATTGTCGGTGAGGCGGGCGTTGGCAAATCCTCGCTACTTGTGCGATTCGTACGAGATCAGTTCACGGGGTTTGGCGGCGCAACAATTGGCGTCGAGTTTAACGCAAAGCAAGTGAGCGCCGCCGAGCGCCAGGTCAAGCTGCAGTGCTGGGACTGCGCGGGCGCAGAGCGATTCCGCGCGATTAGTCGCAGCTATTTCCGCGGCTACGCGGCCGCGATCCTAGTGTTCGATCTCGGCTCGCGCGAGAGCTTCCAGGCGCTCGACTATTGGCTGAATGAGCTGCGACAGAATTGCAAGAATCCGCCAAACAGAGACTATGGACCGCCAATCATTGTGTTGGGCAACAAGTGCGACGCGGCGCAGGTTGTCACGAGAGAGGAGATTGACGCGTGGTGTCGCGTGGAGAACTTGCCGCACTATTTCGAGGTGAGCGCGAAAAACGGAAATAATGTGCACCGCTCGTTCGCGTCGCTCGCGCAGCTGCTGAGCGACTCGATCGAGCTCGCGCAGAGTAATGAAGTTGATCCACGCAAGGTGATTCAGGGGCTCACATTTGCGAGCGATATCATGATGCCGAGCGATGTGCAAGTGCGCCTCACGAGGAAGGACTCCAAGCAGGAGCTCAAGCAGAGGTGCTGGTGGTTTTGAACATTGAGTGAGCGTGCCTTGTTCAATTATTTCTCCGTATTTGAAATCAGAAATGCCGTTCACCACACCAATCGTAAACCATTGCACGAGCGTGTGCGAGCGCTACACGAGTCGACCGAGCGAGGGGCCGTTCCGACGCAGCGCAAACGTGCCCGTTCCGCTTGGGTTGCCTACAAACCGCGCCGATCAGCAGTGCATCATCCAGTGCACCGCACTGCTGCAAGGCTACAACAATGGTGCCGCCTCGCGAAATTATATTCAGCCCACGCGTAGGATGGGGGTTCCGTTTCAGACGATCCCCGCAAGAGGAAATGGACCCGCAGAGATGGCGGTGGGATTGTACCACAGGTCATACCCCGCGCTTCCACTGGTTTCACCAAGCGGGGCGGCAATCACACAGGTCAACCAAAGCGCCGCGTTTTAGAAATCGGTGCCTATTTCTGTCGAATAAAAGCAAGCGGGTGCAGCACACGCATTACACTTTTGTACATATTTGAGGTTTAGTTTACCATGGCCAGCCTGTAAAGCTACGCAGAACTTTGAACACCTGTTTAGCTAGAAGCGCTTTGTAGACATCGTCGTAAATTTCCTCAAGCATCATGTGGCTGTCGTGGAGGCTTTCGATATTGGTGAGAAAGTCATTGACAATTTTTTCCGTGCTCTGTCGCTTTTCACCAAAGCCACGGAGGCCATCGAGCGCGCTGTGCATTAGCTTGGCCACGCCGAGCTTGTAGACTTCGAAATCTTCAACATCCGTTTGGTAAACGCTTTCGTGCGCCTGCATAAACTCGCTCGTGAGACGGTACGGTAACTCGACCCGTTTGCACATGGTAAGAGGGTATCACGAAAACTGAACAAAAAAAAATGCGCGAAATAAACAATGCCCGCGCCACTGTCCGCGTGAACAACAGCGGTGGGATTGAATCAGTGCCGCGTTTTAGAAATGAATACCTATTTCTGTTGAATAAAAGTAGCAAAACAGAAACAATGAAATCGATAGGCGAGTGCATAGTGGACGGTGGCCACAAGATACGCATGTGTCGCATTGGACGTGACGCTTACGGATTTAGGTGCGTCCAGTGCTTGCGCTGGCAGCGCAGCCTCATTCCAGATGGAAAGTAAGCGTTTTAATAATGGAAATAACTTTACTTCTTTACAAAGGGGCTCTCTGCGGAATGCGAGAGTTCGCATAGCGAGTAACTTCCGCATCGACGCGCGATCGCCTCTACAGAAGTAATGCTCAGTCGGATAGCATCCGCGGTCAAGCCAGGTGAACGAGTGACGAGCAGCGGTCTCTGGGAAGTTGGATAGAGGGTGGTGCGAGAAATGATATTGTCGAACCATTCGACAAGATCAATCCTGCCATGCGTTTCCGTCGGTAATGCGCGAATAATAAACGATTTGAGCTCTTGCACGATTTCGCTCATCGCTCGAGACTGGTTTTGTTCACCTGCGCGAACGAGAATGATTTCTTCGAGGAGATCGTGAATATGGTGAAAGTCGATTGGTAAAATCTCATAGCTTGTACGCGCATACGAAAAATGCATGTAGGACTGTTGCATGTTTAGTGGTGGTAACAATTGTCACGCGCATTGATGAGTGCGACAAGTGTCTAGGTTGCCAAACAAAGCAATCTTTGCATTTATTGAAATAAGTCTCAGCTGGGTTCGCTTGGCGCCAATTTCCAGAGGGGTCGTGGTGTGTCTTCTTTCGCCTCACGCGTTAACTTGCCCTCGCGCTCGAGCGCGTACAAATGCGGATTGATTTGCTTTTTCGTCGCGTGCTTGCCAAACACGAGCTTGGAAATCGCCAGCGCATCGAGCGCATTCTCCTCGAGTGCTTGCAGAATATGCTCTCTGATTTCAGTCATTGTGGAATATTTCCTGCGAAATAAGATCAATCTCCTGGATGATTTCTGCGAAAGCAATCTGGCCCTCTACGTACAGTATTGGAAATATACATGGAGAAATCGTGTTTGAACAGATTTCCGAAAACAGTCCCGTGCTCGTAACAATTGACCTGCACAATGTCCCTCCTGGCGTGCACGGGCTGCATATTCACGAAAGAGGTTTTAGAAATAAGGCGGATCTGGAAAAGGGATGCGCTGCGCTTGGCGGACATTTCAACCCGACCAACGCGCAGCATGGCAGCGTCTGGCTCGGGACTGAGCGCCACGCGGGAGACCTCATCAACAATGTTCTAGCGGACGCGAATGGAAATGTTCAATGCTATTTCTTGGATGGCGCATTTAATGTTTCCGAAATCATCGGAAGAAGTGTGGTGCTGCATGGCGAGCCCGATGATTTGGGGGGCGAGTCGCACGTGCACTTCGAACCAATTGGTTGCTTTGGGGTGCCCGTCGTTGAGCGCGCTTACGAGGATAAAGCGCGTCGCGCAGAGTCACTGCGCACTGGTAACGCAGGAAAGCGCATTGCGTGCGCGAATATTTCAGAGTTTTAGTTTTATGTTTACAGTTTGGCAATGTCTTCGGAAATACTTTTGACAAAATCTTGGAACTATGGTGTGTTTGATGGACTGGTTTGTGCACCTGTGCTCGATGGCTGCTCCTCGGATTCCTCTAATGGGCTGGGTTGTGCAATTTCACTCGATGGCTGCTGCTCAGGTACCTCGATAGCCACAGGCGGTTGCTCCGAGGCCTCTCCAATGCGGATTAGAAATGCATTGATCACCTCTTGTCTTTGCGCATTGCTTGCGCGGTCACTCTTGGGATCAGGCTCCCAGTTGTTCAACCACTCGAGGACCTGACGGAAATCTGCACGATTCTCGCTAATCTCTGGCTCGTAGGCCTCCAATAGACCTTGAAATAAGTCTACAGGCTCCCACGTTTGCGAAGCTAGCGTAATCAACTCAAGATCTTGCTGCGATTTCGATCTCGCAATGCCACGCATAAGCGGTAGAACGAGGTCGCGTTGAATGTCTCGATTGCGCGCAAACGGACATTGCACAAGCTGTTCGAGGGTCCGAGTCGCCGCGCTAGCATCAAACTCATCTTGTGCAAGAATGCGTTGCGCGTCATCCAGAGTGCGCAAACAACCCTGGAGAATCTCTCTCATCGCGGCGAGATCCTCCTTGAGCGCTTGAACTCGCTTACCCTCCTGACCCGAGCACTGGGCGCCTGCGCTGGCCAGCTCGTCGATGGATTCTAGCATCTCCTCTGCGTTCTCTTTGGTTAGTCCGCGTTGAAATACATCTTTGAACTCGTTGATTTGGTCAATCAATTGGAGACACACGCCCATGGTTTCCGAGGATTCAAATCGGGTCTGGGTCTGCTTTGCAATGGCTAGTCGATCCACGCACGTTGCGCCGCTCGCGTCCTCTGCGCAAAACGCGGGCACCTTTACCGTACCCAAGGCGCGCCCAAGGCGCGAGGTGAGCGGCATCCGTGTGACCTCTACGCGAGGCTCGGTCACTGCGGCAGCGTATTTCAGTAGCTGCCGATAGTCGTCAAAGCGCGTGCCTGGCGGAAAGTTGGCGCGCACGAGCACATTCAACAGGTGTCCGAGCGTGGTCTGCAGCGCGGCCGAGTCGACTCTGCGCGCGTACTTGGTCGTCAACTGGCGCACGTCGCGCGTCACCACCTGGTCATAGTCGTATTTCGCGCGGCGCTCTGCGTCTTGCGCGAGAAACGCGTTGCTGCTGTCGGTGATCGAGGCGTCCGCGCGCGCGTACCACTGCTCGGCGGTGCGAATCCAGTCGGGGTCCAGGAGGCCGAGAGTCTCAGAGAGGCCCTGGCCACGGAAATCGCTATTGTAGAGCGGCAGCAACACGCGATCGACGATGAGTACGCTGTAGGCTTTCGGCAAGTCTGCGTTGCTGCATAGGAGCGTGTCCGCTTTGGAGGCGAGCGCGCGCTTGAGCGCCTCGAGTTCGTCGCACGTCGCGGGCAGCGCGTACACGTAGCCACGCTGCGCGAGTTGCGCGGCGAGTTGGCTTAGCTTTTGTAGCAGCGCCTGCGTCTGTTCGGTGGTCTGCTCGGTCGCCGCAGCGTCAATGTACGCGCTCGTGAGCGGCGCGATCGCGTTTGCCTCATTGTAGAGAACGCTGCGCCACTGCCCCGCGAGGAACTGCACCAGCGCAGCCGCCTCTGCAGTGGTGAGCTGAGGCGAGGTGGCCGCGAGGATGCGATTGAGAAAGGCGCGGAACACGAGCAGCGCCGCCTCGGCGTAGAGCTTTTGTGCTTCGAGGAGAGTGCCCTTCTCTTCTTCTCCCGTTTTGAGCTGTACATTGATTTGCTTCTCTGCGTTACGTATGAGCGAGTGCAGACTGCCTTGCTCGGAGAGGGAGAGCATCTTTTGCACGAGGTATTGCATGTAGCGGTCGGTCGTCGCGCGCGCCACGGGATTCTTTCTGCGCGCAATCGCATCCGCGATCTCCTCGATCTTTTGCGCGTCGTCCATGCGTCCAAGCGAGGCGAGGAACGCCTGCACCTCGGACGTCTCGGCGTCGCTCTGCTTCTTCTCTGTGGTCTGGGTGCTCGTCGACATTCAAAGGGCGCTGCCGTGTTGTTTACAAGGCTAGATAAAATGTTTGATCGTCGCAAACCAGAGAGAAAGTCGCGCGGCGGAAAACACGGGGATCGCGCGGAAAAAAAATGTGTGCGCTTTGCAGTAGACTCTCTGGACAATGTCAAACGTTGACGCGTATCTTCTAAAGCACGGCGATGTGATCACGCTTCGCACGCAAAGCGAGGGCCCAGGAGGCCAAGAGGGCTGGCTGTACCTGGATCGCGACGAGCAGCCGCAGATCTCGCAAGCGGTTACGCTTCCGATCACGGATCGCCGATTCATGTGGCAAGTGCTCAAGCCCTACCCGCAGATGGGAGGCGGCAATCAGAACCCCGACTATGTGACCGAGGGGGATCACATCCACCTGCTGTCGCTGCACAACGATTTCGTGCTCACGTTTCACGGGAACCACTGCGGATTCAACGCTGCGCGCGCGCAGATGGGCAAGGAGATCGCGATGGGCAACTACCAGCAGCAAGGCGACGGTGGGCAGTCGGCGATCCAGCTCGTTGGCGCAGACGGTGGCGTGAGCGAGAACAAGGCGGTCGTCAAGGCCCACCGCGCGTACGCGCTCAAGTTCACCAAGAACGCGTGCTACCTCTCGATGCCGCACGGCAAGATCGGGGGCACGAGCGGTGGACACGGCCTCTCGGAGAACTTTATCATCATGCCCGCCTCGGGAACAGTGGAGGAGCTCACGTATCAGGCGGGCACGCCGCAGCACACTGCCACCAGCGGCC
>Ga0307379_10004314_pt1 | contig 20331 bp, 22 predicted proteins | sample UN2MG_FD_202237 | JGI IMG/M metagenome (GOLD analysis project Ga0307379, IMG submission 202237) | Soil microbial communities from Risofladan, Vaasa, Finland - UN-2 | ecosystem: Environmental > Terrestrial > Soil > Coastal area > Acid sulfate soil | place: Finland: Risofladan, Vaasa | collected... | reverse complement strand
GCTCTGTTTTTTCTGCGGAAAATTCCGCTGCTGTTGAATCAATCCTAATCACTTTTTTATTGAACTTGTTATAAATCCATTTAAAACCATTCCGAAATGACTCATCTGGAAAATATGGAAGTGGCCGCAAAGAATAATGCTCACAAAAAGCATCGATAACCCAAGCCGTTAAACCCATTTGCCATGCCTGCAAAACAATTAATGTTCCATACAAATCAAATCCTTCCAAGCCCTCATCAAACCTAAACCCCCTTTTAAGATTAACAATAAGAACGCATTCATCAAGACAACATGCGGGTTCCGGAAAGTTATGAATCTCTGAAGTATCATGGTAAAGAGGGATCTGCATGGCATGAAATTTGCCGCATATCCGTCCCCGCATATCCTTCCCGATAACTCCGGCAACAAGCCATGAATCGGGTAGTTTCGCCAATTGTTCCTCAACCTGCTTGATCCAATCGTGCCGGAAAAACATATCCTGGTGACAAAGGACCGCTATGTCCGCACCTTCAGCCTCCATCACGGCAAGGAGTTTATTCAGTCCCTTTGTAGCTGATTCGGGTTCGTCGAGATAGTGCATATTGCCTTTAATTTGCGATTGCCGGAGAACCATATCAAGACGCACTTGGTCATTGACCATCACCCCAAATTGGATGTTTAACATGCTATCATTTAAACCAGTATTCCCGTGCGTCTTCGCTTCGCCTTTATCCCATCGCCCAGGCTCATAGAAATTGAAAAGAGCAAACAGGTCTGGTTCATAATGAATTGGATATATGGTCTTGAGGTATTCGGCCATCAATCCATCGGCGATAGCCGGATAATTTTCATCATACTGAACTAGTTTCAAAACAGATCCCTTCATAAAGACCTGTTCACCGCCTACTTTTCCGACAACCATATTTTCGGGTTTTGCCAGAAGGGTATTTGTCGGGTATGCCCGTTCTGGAAGTGCGTTGGGGGGAACACAATCTCCGCGTTTCATGGAGATAATTACCACGGGATCATCGAGTTTTCTGATAGAATCGAATACCCCCGACTCATACATATCATCATCTGCCATTTGGACATAATAGTCATCATCGGCGATGGGAAATTCTCGTATAAATGCGTTGTGCAGGGGAACTCCGAAGTCACCATATTTCGGTTTGTTGTAAACGAAGGGCTGAATCCATTCCTCAGAATATTCAACCGGCGGTGTACCCGTGAACGTGAGCGGATGCAGAATCACGTTCATTGGCCGATATGCGTCAAGCAATTTCGACCAGAGTTCGTACCTTGTGAACGGCATGAAAAGGTGAACATTTTTCATTCGATTCCTTTTGCATGAATAATCCCGATCCCATGTATCTTGCGCCCAGATGGATCGTCAAGAAATTCAAACTTCTCTTTATTTTCACCGTTTAGTATTTCCCAAAATACCGCCACGTCGGGACACGTAGGCTCCTGTAGGTCATGAAAAGCGCATATCTTTGAAAGCCGCCCGACATTCTCCCAGTCCCTCACGAGCCAGGGCATTGTGTGATCTCCGTCAATGAAGATGAGATCGAAGATCATACCCGCGATGTCATCGCTTGTGGAAGGTTTGAAACTCAACCATACCTCTTTTTCGATAATCTCCCGGATCTCCGGGTCAAGACAATCCGCCGGATCAATGCCTATACATCGAATATTTGAGTTGAATCGCCGGAGATATTCCGAACAGAAAAGAAAATTTCCGCCGTGCATGACGCCGATCTCACAGAATGAAGTGATCTTAAATTGGCTCACATAGACAAGGGCCTTGGCGATCTGCTGGGGAGTCTGTGCTATTCCTACAGGAACAATGAACTGCATTTCCGGGCCGGTTGACTGCGGCCATGCGACAATCCCGAAACAGCGCACGAGATTTGCCACAACTTCTGCGTTTCGGAGGCTGTCGAGGTCGAGGCATCTGATTAAGTTCCGAGCTACTATGATATTTTTATTTTTCATAACTCTACGCCTTGAAATTCTTCTCTTTCCTCTATCGTTGAATCCCAATCCATGGCCGCTTCCGCTGCCTCATCCGGCGTTCTTTTGTTGTTACCCATAAATACTCTGTCACCGCTGTCACCACCCATTACCGGATCAATCTCAATCCAGTTAATAGCAATCCATTCTGCGCGGGTGATTTGTGAAAGAGCTTTTTCCATAAATTTCCTTAAATTAATCGAGCTTCGTTACAATGCCATATTCAACAGGAAGGTGCCAAACCCTTTGCAAACCGCCACCCTTTATCGTATGATCTTCTGGTATTGGTTGTGGTATATTTCGGCGCTCCATTAAAATTAGTGTCTCTCCAGTAAGCGTCTCTAGCGTACAATCATCATAAAGTTCCTTTAGGTATCCATAAATCGTCCAAGCTTCAGATGGCGCATGCAGTGCCGAAAAAATTGAAAACTGCATTAATATGTCGTTATAGTCCCTCTCAAATGTTGATAGTGATTGAGGGTCGCCAAATACAGGAAGCAAAAAGACACAATAGGGATAAGCATCATCATCTTCAGCCCTACCGTTACGTAATTGGCTACCAATACTGGTCAAAAAAGTAGATCCAGCAGCTTTTGTTATTATAGCTGTCGTAAGATTGAGCATTTAAGTTGACTTCCTTTTCCGCAATTCAATATTTCCAGTAAATATCTTGCTTTTGATTTCCCCATTTTCGACTATTAGCTTCCCTGCATTATCTATTAGATATTGCCGGTAGCGTCCTGTTTCATCATTCGCCCAAATCACGCGAGGGATCTCCTCATCATTATCCTTATTAATGACAAAATGTCGTAATGCCTCTTTTTGCAATGGCTTATGCCTAACACTTAGAAACATTTATACTATCTCCTTAGGTTGACTCCTTTGCCATAATATCGAGCCATTCCCCTCGTTCTGAAGGGTTAATTATGCTCACAATATTAAAATAGCGATCACCGAACTTGATTCTCCAGCTTGAAAGAACCCCACTTCTATATCGAATCCTGACCCTATGGCTTATGATCATATTAGTCTGCATAGATTGTACTATTTCATTGGCAGATATCGGCCAGATAGCCGCCCAAACAGTTGCCAAATCAGTCCAGACTACCGTAAACGATCCCATCCCGTCTGCCGTTTTAGTTTCATATTGAAGAGTTATAAGTTTTTTAAGTTCACCTGATTGCATTGCTTAAACCCAGATTCTGTATGGCGAGAGCAAAGCCATTACAGTTTTATTTTCAGTTACCGTTACCCCTACATGTTGAGCACTTCTCATATTGTAAAGATCCTCTGCCAGCATCTTGATAGCTGCCTTGATCTTGTATGGCACCAAAGCTCTGGTCGTCCACCCGCAAGTGAAATGGATTTTAACAGGCTGGGTCGGCCATGCCGTAAAACTCGGCCATGTTTCACCATACGGTAAAACGATTTTACCACACGCCTCGCCATTAGTCTCAATCAGGTAGTCGCTTGTCAAGGTTAAGGTATTGGTCTTTTTTGAATCATCGGTATCAACCGAGTAATATGTAATGGTTAGCCCGGTAGCTTGCAGGTTGCCAAAAGGTAGCTTGATGAAATCATTCCCGGGGAACTTGTCAAGGTAATAATCCCACACCTGAGTTAGCAAGGCTCTCCGGCAAATATCTTCCACGTGCTCTCTGGCAGCTTTGATAATGGCATCAATATAATCGTTTTCAATATCGTCAGTTTGTTCAATCCGCAAGTGTTCTTTCGCTTCATCTTGCGTGATAGGCTCTAGTACCGGGGGCGTATATATTACTGCTTGCATTATTTATCCTTTACATGAACACGATTAAAATCGGCTTCGTCTTTTGCGCCACTATCCAAGGTATAAACAAACGTCAGATGATATGTTCCCGCGCCATTGGTAGTCGGATAATCCAGAGCAACCGTCACTACATTTGCCGCCACACTGGGGGTGCCATTTATCAGGTCGGTATCTGCCGTTCCATCACTCGTATGTGCCGTAACTGTTATAGCTGATATATTAGTGCCGTATGGTAACTGCCCATCATTAGCTATTACAGAACTGCATACCGTAAAGGTAAACGTGTATGGCATTGCAGCCGTATTCGGTTGGACCGTTATCGAATCAGTACCTTGGAAGTTTGGCATTATAATACTTCCTTTGTAATGAAATTATAGATTGTCTTAGCCGTAGTGAAAGCAATGGTTTTTATCTTAGTAGTCATAGCATAAATCCTATCCTCGGCGGTCCATGAAAACGCTTTAACATCGGTGGCAAATGCAAACTGCCGGGTTGCCGTAATGAAGTTGGCAAGGGGTTCCATGTACCCCGGCCAGTATAGAGCTTGCCAGTAACCATCTGGAAAATAATCCTCTTGCCAATATCCGGTATTCAGCTTTGTTGCCATTAAGTTCCATCCACAATTATGGCAGTTCTATTGCCAGTTGCGTCCACCGTTGCACTTACCCGATCTTTAGTATCGGCCTGGTCTCTGAAAGCTATCGTAGCGGTTCCTCCCCCTGTCGAAATACCCGCCAAGACTGCGAGCATGATAGATTGCACTTCCTTTAAGGTGAGGGTTCCCTCAATAACCCCATCAAGAATGTTTGCCACCGAGGGTACTGCTGCTGTAATACTCGCTTTCATGGTTGCACCAAAGTCTATATCTTCCATAGCCGCCATGACTGCCGAACCTGCCGAAATAATAACATACCAGCTTGTATTATCTGGGGCAGTTGCCCAGCTAGGTCTTGTTAAGGCTACCTTGGTTCCCCCATTATATTCATAACATGCCCTTGCTTGGCCGGCCCCGGTCCCTGTGTAAATTACAATTATTTGTCCTTTATAGAAATCGTTGACTGCGGAAGCACTTGCAGTCAGAGTAATGCTTCCCGCCGCGCCATCCTGTGCTTGAGCCACAACAGAGACCAATCCAAAATATATAGAAAACAAATAATCCAGATAAGTAGCTCTCGTATCTGTCAGTCTTGTCAATAAGGTATCTATATCAGCAGGGAGGTTAGCAGCCGCGAGTTCTGCAATCCGTGCATCACCCAGGGCGGTAAGTCCGGCTCCTGCTGCGCCTATCTCTGCTGTATCCGCTTCAATGGCATCAATACTCGCCTGCGTAGCCGCCAATAGATTGACTCCTGTGGCCCCGGTAATAACGTCAAGGTCTGCCTGCGCCGTGGCTATCAATGCCGGAATATCCGTGGTGGTATCAACGGCAATAGTGTCAAGTATCGCATCAAGCCTTCCGGTATTCGTCCAATCCCCTTGGAGTTCGTTTGAATCAACCAAAATAGCTGCCACATCTTGGGCAATTTTTACAAGACCTGACGTTCCATCATCTATGACATCTGTATCATTGACAATCGCTGCGGTCTCAGCTTTAATAGCTATGATGTCAGCCGCCACGTCTGCTCCGGCTGCATTGGTGATAACTGCTGCTATGATCTGACCTATCTCTCCATCTATATACCCGGCTATGGTAGCGAGCGTACCAGGGGTGTCATCTACTTGGAGTTCATTGGTGTCTGCCACAATCAAGGCTGTCTCTGCTTTGATCGCATCAACGCTTGCCTGAGTTGATAATGCAGTGAGGCCAGCACCCAGTGCTCCAATCACAGCAGTATCTACTAGAATTTCATTTATATCAGCTCCGTTATCATTGGCAGTCTGAGCGGTCCCGTTGACTTCTTTTACGTTCACATGGAAACCTGTAGGATCTGCCTGGCTTTGTGTTTCAAATTCATCAATAATGGCTGTTGCACCTGCGGCCCCGACTATCACCCCATCGGCATCAGTGATTATGTCAAGGTCGGCTTGTGCTGTTCCTATTAACCCGTCTGTTGTTGCATGTAGCCCTGCCGCTGTGCCTGCCGCATCCGGCACAGTCGTATTGGCTCCGTCTGTGCCTCTCATTACCTCAGTCGTATAAAGCCTGAGCGGCTCAAATGATATATCAGGCGTACTGCTGACCGGTGTCACTACAATCAAATCCGCATTGCTTTCAGCCTGAAGCGCATTGAAATAATACACTCCCGGGTGATTCGTGGCGTCAAGCTCGGTGGGGTTGACATCATCGGTCGCAGCGGAAGCCCCACAATCTTTACTTATCTGAGCGGTGATATTGGAAGCATCCCCGGTCTTCCACGTCCCGTTTGCCCCGTCCCAGGCAGTCACCACAAATTTTTGACCTGCCAGATTTTTATACATTACGCCGCCTTTTTAAATTCGTGGATGTACTCGTTCTCGTAATAATCATCCGCACAACTCGTTTGGAAGCGCCTTGGTCGTTTTATACTTTGCAACTCCAAATGCCAGTCAACAGGCCCGTCTACCGTGATGTTATCAAGGACAAGGGTTTCGTACCCTGCCTTGCTTAATGTGAACTTATGGGGGGAATAGGTGGTTAGGGTTTCAGCCGTAGTTGCCCATTGTTTATAAATTATAGTTTGTTGGGCAATATTTCCATTCACATCGGTTAAAACCGAAAAAATTGAAGTATTGTATTGGTCAACACAAGCTACTATTGCTCCAGATAAATTATTTCCATCTTTGTCTGTAATATTTATATCACAGAGATGGGCATCCCTAATAACGCCAGCTGCATTATCTATTCGGACTTGCGTAATAGCATTGACACTATCAACTATGGTGAGTGTATTCGCCCCTGCATGTCTTATTTGATTTGTTGCTGCTGATGTTATTTCAAGTTTAGTTAGAGTTGCTGGAATTATGCTATATAATCCGTGTGTTGAATCATGAATGGTTATTCTATCTGCAACGGTTGGTGAAATATCTAACTCTACTAAATATACTTGCCTGAAAATAACATCTATTAGGGTCAAACTCGATATGGCTGTATAAAAGAGGACAGCTCCATCCCCTTTGGTTTTTGAAGAGTGTTGTAATGTGGAATTTCTAATATCAACGATCCCACCCCAAAAGACGAAAGGAGCCCCATTAGCCCTATATCCTCTTTCCACCATAAGTGACCCATAAATATTGAATGTACCATTGGCAACAACCATGTTGTACCAATCTGTATTGGCCCCAATACTCCAGTAAACTCCGTTTACGCCTCCTACTCCAGTCAAATTCCCCAATTGTAAGGTTGCGTTTGCCACAACACCAAATGTAATCGTATCTGCAAAATAGATTGTTTCATTCGTACTCTTGAAAAAAGTCGCCGTTGATCCATTACCGAATGCTACGATACTATCTATTTGATAGTTGCTTTGTAGAAGATCCCACACCACCCCCCAGATGTCCTGGGTTACTGCTATCGTACCATCAGCCCATACCGTACCCCCGCCAGCAGCATTGTCAGAGCAGTCAAGGTTGGTTATGCTGGCCCAATACTTTGTAGAGGTGTAGGTATCGTTCCCAGCCGTAACGTCAATGGCTTCAGTCTGAGCATCACCTTTGAAATCCTTGCCAGTGATGAAAATATAATCGGTTTGGGCGGGAGTTTTATTGGCAACAATACATTTAACGACTATGGCCAGATATTCGACGGGTCTAACTGCGTAGGTAAGGGCAAGGTCAGAGGCAGGAGTACCGGCACTAAGCAAAACTGTCCCTGTCCCTGCATCATCATAGGTCTTGAACAGGGTAAAGGTGTAGGGATTGCCAGAAGTTCCCCCTATGTCGTCACCACCAACCAGGGTAACAAGATTAGTGGCTACTGTATATACTTGGGTTCCTGGTGCGGCCCACGCAAAGGCAGGGAAAATGACAAGTAGAACAATGAGGATATGTTTCAGAAATCTCTTCACTTCATTGCCTCATCAATATCAATAAAGCGGGTCCAGCCGTCCTTGTCGGTCAACTCTTTTAGGATAAGTTCTTTGCCATTTTCATCCTTGATAGAAATGTTTAACCAAACACTCTCCAAAGGCTTCCCCTCTTTTGTCGCTCGGAATCTTTTCAATTACGGTCTCCAATCGTAACGGGCCTTGATTTCGGCATCCCCTAGCAAAGTAGTCCTTAACGCTTTAAAAGCATTAAGCCATTTTACAAAAATAACTTTTTCGGCATCAGGTATCGTGTCAAAGTTTGTATTCTTAGCAAGTTCTTGAACCCTGTAAATGCCTTCCTGTAGGTTATTAGTCGTTTCCTCAAGGGCCGCTCTTACATCAAATATAATCTGCCTTTGAGTCTTCTCCTGCCACAAAGTAGTCAAAGAGGGGGCAGGGTCTTGGGCCAATGCAGGGGCACACATAACACCCAAGAAAACAGCCAGCAATAAAGTTACAATCAGTTTTTTCATGCTTAAAACCTCTTGCGTTAAATTGTAAGCCTTACAGGGCGACATGAGCGCCGCCCTGTCGAGGTTAATTAACTTGATATTACAGACCCACAGGGCCTTCCTCCCAGGTCAGACACAGATCAACATCAACACCAGCCGCACCGAATGCACCCATCACCGTTACAGTACCAGGAGCCGAGCCAAATGCGCCCTCAAGATCCCCGTTGGCAACAAATCCAGCCACGGTATTAACCGCCGCGTAATTTGTGAACAGAGGATAGAATACAACCGGAGCCGTTATGATTGTCGCGATGGAATAGGCTTTCGCTACCCCTGTGGCCAATCCAGTAGACCCGGTTAAAAGCGTCTTTCCCGTCAGCGTTGCCGCCGTCACCGTTGTCGGAGTAATGATCTGCGGAGAAATTGCAAGCACCATTCCGGTCATCGATGCCGATGTTATTGAAACATTCACCGACCATTTACCCCAGATCAGATTTACACCACTCCCAGGCGGGTTATAAATAATCAATCCTATGGCCGCTGTTGCATCATATTTCGCAACATCCTGAACCCCGCAGAATGCGAAATACATCTTTCCGGCCTGCATTTTATCCTGATAGCCACCCTCGACAATCAGTCCGCCGAGTTGATTCCCCCGGAGCGCATTGGACCCAACCGAAGCCGGAGTTATTCGTCCAATTTTCGTATACATTTTAAAATCCTCCTTGTTTTATTCTGTAACCGGATATGCAAGATCCTCAATCCATCCATCGCCGTCAAAGATGAATCGCTCGCCGGTATCTGTGAATTGCATCCTTGCCCCCGCCTGTAAATCGGTCGGCAAGTCCTCTGTTGATTTCTGATAATTTAGTGGTCCTTTTTGATAAGCCATTACCATATCTTCCTTTTAAGGCGGGCCATTATAGAGAACAGCCCGCCGAGAAGGGGTTTATGAGGTCAACGGGTTAACGTATGGATAGTCAGCATTCGTCGCACCCGCAGCCGCGCCGCCAAGTTTGTTACCGGAGGCAAGCAGAGGATTACAGACGATTCCAAGAGCGCCAGCAGCAACATTTACCGTTGCATCCGTGATAAGCCGATTATTGATTACCCGGAATAGCAGAGATTCATCGTTGATAGTCAGGGCTGTCGCATAGATGTTGCTTTTTTCGATTATACCGCCATATGTGGCATTTGCTGCTGCAACATGGATCCCTTCGGTTGCATAAATATCCATGTTTCGGATCTTATTTTTGTGACTTACTGTACCCAAAATCTTAATGCCTTCCGCGAAAATCCCGCCTCCGGCATTATAGGCAATTTCAAGACCATCAATCACGATATCGGCTAGATCCGTTAGCGAAAGGGCGATTGTCGAATTACCGGTGGCTGGGTACATGATACCACCGATGATCTGAAGGCCACCGCAACCAGCAGGAATTGTGATCAGTGCCCCAGATCTGTCACAAAGCCAACCCATATTGATAAACCGGCAACCCATGCTGTAATCTTCCGCCGCCACAATAGTGTGGTGCCCTAAAATCTTTGGGCCGGAAATCGTGTCGTCACTTCCCAAACCGATAACATCGCATTTCTCGGGAAGGGTAACCAGGTCTTCGTCGAGGTCATCACCTATGACGAAAATACGGTTACGCCGCGCCCACCAGCGGTTCGCCGTAAGTGCGATGCTGACATTACTAGCTGCGATTGCTTCAGTGAGTGTTGAGTATGGGGAGTCAATCGTGCCCGCTCCGGTTGCAGCTACATTTCCATCAACGTAATAGTCCGCAGCGCCGGTAGGGTTCGCGTATTGGATAAGCGATCCCGGCTCCATTCTCATAATTCCGCCCGCTGCAATAACCTGGCGGTCCCCGCCACTGTCTCTATAAACCTTCGGCATATAAGTATTGTCTACCATTTCCATGTCCTCCATTTCTCCTGTGGTTGCCCCGACGAGGGCCGGAGAGGCCCCCGCCGAGTAGTCATTTAAGACCAGGTTAATATATTGTTTTAAACCGTCGGTGCTGTATCGGCGACGGGTGCATCAAGGGGATGGCCTTTTATCACATTCACGCCGATGATAGTTCCGGTCGCATGGGTTCCAACAGCCGTCACATCAACCTTAAGAAATCTTTCCCCGCCTACATAGCCAATGCGATAAACCTGATTTGTGTCTGCATCATCTTCGACATGGAGAATGACCCCGCTAGCAGGGGTGCATCCTAAAACATCAGCAGTCCCAACATCAGTCCAGTCACCATGAACCCCTGCGGTATCGGGAGAATCATGGAGTTCAATATCAAAATCAACCGCTGCGGAAAGAGTATCCGCATGATCACCGAAGGTTATTTCGATCTCGCAAGAATTAAATCCGACAAGATCAATATCTGCCGTTCCAGTGATGCCAGTAGAATAGGTTTTCGGCGCAATGGCCTGCACAACAGAAATATTACTATGCAAATCTTTCATGGTTTTTTACCTCCTGCTTATTTTGTGGGGCGAGTTTCCCCGCCTCTATTATTTTAGGTTGTAGCAATCTTGAGAGCCTTAATCGCCTCATAGTGGACTATTCCGCCGCCAACTTTTTTGGTGGTATAGAAGAGGACGAACGGTTTGCTGGTATAGGGATCTCTCAAAACCCGTATCCCAATCCTGTCGATAATCATGTACGCTCGCTTGAAGTTCGCAAAGAAGACCGGATATTTACCTGCACCGATATCGGCAACATTGTCATCGATCTCGACCGGCTTTCCCAATAGCGTATCAGGTGCGCCTTGCTCAAGACCTGGCCTCCAGAGATAGTTCCCCTCACCATCCTTGAATTTTCTAACAACTGCCATTGTCAAATCATTCATCAGAAATGCGGAACCTCCGCGATAAACGGGTTTCAGCGCATGCTGAAGGTCAATCAGCTTATCTGCATTATTAAGCAGCGAAGCATGACCCCCGGCAATATAACCAACGCTACCCCAAGCATAGGAGGCATTAGCAACCATTGTATAGGCGGCTATGCCCTTGGGCTCTGAAACTCCAGTGCCGGTGATGAAAGCATCACCTTCTTCTTCGGTGAACTCAATAGAGACCTCGTCAGCTAACCATTGACCGATATCAATGGCACTATCATCCAGAAGTGATTGCGTGGCTGCTGGCATGGCATAAACCTCTTTCGTATTAATTGAGATTTCAGCAAGGGTCGGGGTCGTAGTTGCTGCCCTAGATGCCTTCTCTGCTACCCACCCAGAAGTCGCTCCACCCTGATTGACGAGCTTACGATAGGTATCTGTTGATATTGGCCGTACAGTACAAAGTCTCCGCATTGCAGATACGATTTTTGCAACACGGTCAATTGCTGTCTCGACTTCTTCCGGTACGGTAAATCCGCCATCGGGATCTGAAAGTGTTGAGGCTGCTGCTTGAATATCAAGATCCTTGATACTTTTGCCGCCTTTCCGCATGAGGTGATTAAATGCCTTAACTCTATTGACGGCATCCTGATTCGGCACTCCGCCTCCGGGAAACTGCCCGCGAGCCACAATGGTTTCTAGTGCTTCTAATTGTTGTTTCATGGCAGACATTGCCGTAAGGTCCGCATTGATCCTTTCGACCTTCTCCACTAGAAGCGGATCTGCATGGCCTTTAGCTTCGATTGCCTTGATCCGGGCATCATTGGCCATTTTAAATTCCTCGAATGCCCTTCCCATGGCTTCTATAAGTCTCTTTAATTCCTCCATCATTATTCCTCCTTAATTTTCGATATGATCGATGTTAGTATGTTTTTCAGCTCTTCAATCTCTAGGTCTATGTCGGCTTGACACCGATCAAATAACCCTGCGGCACGGCATGCCGCCGCTACCGCTCTCGCGAATGCCTTAGGAGCACCAGCGTCCCTAAGGATTCTTTCAATATCAAAACTGGTCATCATCATAATTTGACCGTCATTGTATTACGCATTTTGCGCTTTCCTTAAAATCACTGTGCGGCCTATATTTTGTGGCTTATCATCTGTGCCAGATTGCCTTCCTGTATTCAAAACAAAGAGATCGTTTAACTCGACTTTGCTTTTTGAAATTAATGTTTTTGCCTCTCCCCTAGATAGGCCGTTTCTGCGCAAACACCTCTCAAGATGCCTTACTGTAAAAATCTGATCCTCTTTAATTCTTAAGTCCCATCGTACAATACTGTTGAGATTTTCAAGTGAATAAGCAATTCCATGATTCTTGACATTACCTATAAATGTTTTGATAATCGGATTGTTTCCCGGATACCATTCATTTATTGGATTATTAAATACTTGCAATCTTTCAAAAACTTCTTTCAGGCATCTATGTATTTCTTTTTCTTCTTGCATTGATCCATCAGTGGTATGCAGTATATGGATTTCGTACGAATTGCCCGTTTGAAGAGCTGATTTTCTTCTCTCTATATCTTGGCTTGTAAATCCTATCTTTATAAATTCGCTGTCTAAAATGGACAAAAAATAAATCAATTCTTTTCTCCTCTAAGGATTGAAGTGGCTTTTTTAAGTTGAGCTGCAATTTCATTGATATTGTTTTCTTCGTCATCCTTACCGATAGAAATCATGCGTTTTGCCCTGCTTTGAGAAATTCCCATTTTCTGCAGTTCTTTTTCTAATTCTCTTTCAGTTATCTCGTGTTCCTCGCCTCGGAAATCCTCCGGGGCATTGGCGAACATCGACAAGTCAAACTGGGCCTTGGCCCCCTTGCCGTCTAGGATCGTATCAATGAATCCTTTTTCTTTGGCCTCCTTAGCAGTCATCCAGGTCTCGGCCTTCATCATTTCCTTGATTTCTTTTTTGCCAACGCTTGAATTATCAGAATAAATATCCACCATGTTTCCGGAGATTTTCTCTAATACATCAGCTATATCCCGCAAATCATTTTGATCCCCTATAGCAAAAACCCAGGGATTATGGATCATCATCATCGCATTTTTATAGGCCTGGACTTCTTTACCAGCTAGGGCAATAAATGAAGCAGAAGAGGCTGCAAGTGATTCAATACGGGTGATGATTTTCGACTTGTGAGATTGCAAAACATTAAAAATGGCGACACTATCAAAAACATCTCCGCCAGGTGAGTTAATCCGAATCAAGATGGTTTTCTGATTCATTTCTGCAAGGGTCCGAACAATTTCTCCGGCATCATTGAAAGGAAAGCCTATTACACCATAGATTAAAATCTCCGCTTCATCTTCAGAGAGCGATTTGATTGAATACCAATCAGGTTTGTCTAATGATTTCCCCCAGAAAGCAGAAATAGCACGCGCGTTTTTTTTATTTCGATATGCCAGTTTCATTTTTATTACCTCCTCAAATAGCAAGTGCCGGTTGAAAGGGCTGTTCTATCCTTCCGCCTTTGGCACGATTTTCGGTCGCCCATTAGCCTCTTTCCCGGTATCTTTGGTTGTGCTAGTCCTAGTGCGATAGATCTGCCCGCCAAGATATGGGTTATATTCAAGGAGCGCCCGTACTTCATTTGGATTGAAAATCTCTTTATCAATTGCGATAGAGAAGCTATCCATCTGTTCCTTGAATGATCCTCGGAGAAGTGCTCGCGCTTCAAATTTCGCATAATAGCTTTTCGTTTCTTTTTCCTCTTCTGTCAGCAAATCCCTATAAATCGCCTGCTCAATATTGACGATATAAGGCATAAGAGCATAGATCACATACGCGATGCTGAATTGCTCAGAGCTGGCAAATGTCGCCGTCTTGTCTTCTGAAGTCATGATCGATAAGGGGATGCTAAAAAAGAGGTCAACTATCTGCCGATGCTGAAAACGGCGAGCTTCAAGAAATTGGCTATCAACCGAAGTCATTGCCATCTTTGCCCAAGTCACTCCGTTTTCGAGGAGGGCAGTTCGATGAGCATTTTCGACTGAGGAATAAGTATCGTTAAAATCATCCAGAAATTTCTTTGCTTGATCACGATCTTTGAAGAATTGACCGTGCGGCATAGTTAAAACCCCGCCGATCATAGTCCCATGGCCGAATAGCTTTGCGCCGTGCTTCTCGGTAGCTAGCTCTAAGCCAATGCTCTCCCTAGCATAAGCGATAGGATTCAAACCCATAAAACCATCTAAAGTAAGTCCACGTATATGCATAATCCGGTTACCGGGAATGATGTCAATGGTTCCACTATCAGCGGTTGGTCGCCTGACTTTGTAAAATAGACCATAATCAGGGGTCTGGATAACTTCCTCTACTGATCCGATGGCCAGGGGGATAAGTTCTCTCACTGAGCGATTGGGTAAACCGCTTTTAAATGCGAAGAAATTACCCCGGAGATCCAAGCAAGCCGATGCCATCCCCCAAAATTCGGCGGGCGTCATCCAACTGTTTGGCTGGTCATGTAGCAAGCGGTAAACATTATGCTCCGTTGCCTGCCTTACGTTTTGAATACCATCAATGCCGGTCTCCATCTTCTGCATAAGATGACAAGGCATCATCCTGATACCGTTCGACTTCGCCTTCACGCAGGTATGGACGCTTATCGCTCTCATCGCCGAATCGGTATTAACGGAAATCCCTGTCGAGGTGGATCCACCGCCATAAACCGAGCCGATAAGTCTGGCGAGTTCGTCGCTGTCCATGGCTTTTGGCCGTAGTCCGCGCAAAAAGCCCATCACTCATCCCTTAAAAAAAAACCGCCTGCCATCAAAAAGCAGCCGGTCACAGAGTATGATACCCATGGCACAAAGAGATATAAGCCATAGGCAACTAAGCCAAGGCCTATAATCATTAAAACTTCCCGCACCCCTAGAATAGATTTAATTGAACCTGAGAGTTTACTCATTCATACAGTAACCCTTCATATCAGTTGTATGATGTAAGTTCAAAACTATGTAGCTATAATTATGAAGAGAAAAAAAAGATAGTCAAGGGCACTGGAGTACACTGGAGTACACTGGTGTCTACTGGCGTCACAGTTTTTTTTAGGCTTGTTTTTGAAAATGGCAGGTTTCGATTGATTCGTGGGTTATTCTGATGACGTTTCGAGAAATCTTCCGGCTATCTAGTTTTTTGTTCTCAATCCAACGATAGATAGTTCTTTTAGAGACAGAAAAATACCTCGCGACTTCATCGACTCGTAAAAGTGGTTTATTGGGTAGGCTGGTCATTATTTACCTTACAAGGTTATATTGGTCATAGATGTTGCCGGTCTCTTCTCTTATCCTCAGCTTCCTATCCAGCCCGAGCAGGATCCCGATGATTCCATCTATCTTGCCCTGGCTGGTAGCTTTATTCGGTGACTTCCCGCCACCAGTGGGATTGATTTTTACTGCTACGTTATCGGCCATCCACCGGAGGATAGGGTTGCCGCCATGGTTTAACTTCTTCAATAGCAATAGCCTTTCAACCTCCTGGCACGGGCCATTCATTGAGACCCATCCCATACCACAAGCGATAACCTTCGGGTTCTTCTCATCACCACCAAGCTCCTGATCTAGCTTTTGCGAAAACTCATACCCTTGAAAGCCGCGGTCAACGGAAATGCTCTGTATGTCAAATCGGTCTTTATCTCCCGGCACATATTTTCCATCCTTATCGGTGGATCCAGCGATCTGCGCTCGGATAAAATCGTAATCCATAGCATCGCCTTCTGTGGTAATCAGGTATCCCCGTTTCTTCCATGCCTGGTATTGCTCGCGGTATTTGTTTCTGGTATCAAATAGCCGCGCCTCCGGGCACCATACCCGGATCAAGATGTCAAGCAGGTCTTTATCTTCAGTATCCGGGAATAGCATTACCCAGACGGTAAGGTCGGACACGGCAGAAAGGTCAATGCCACCGTAACAAGTACGGCTGGCGCAGGTTGCCTCGGTTACAGGCCGGATATTATTCTGATCCCAAAGGGCAAGATCTAACCACCTGTTTTCTTGCTGGGTATTATGAGTAATCAACCCGTTTGTGATATGTGTATGAGTGTCCTCAATCTCAATTCCTATAGTCGCGGTCTGGCCAGGATATTTGATACTTTTGATCGCATCAAAATTGGTGGCATAATCATAACTGAGAATAAACCCCCTAAACTTTTCTAATTCTCGGTTTTTCTTTGTATGAGAAAGGGTTAACAACTTGGCCATAAGCTTTAGGCTTTTACTATCAAAGATTCCAAGGTGATAAGTTCCACCCTGAATCTGCTTAACGATGGATTGCGCCCCTAAAAGTGCGATCAGGTCTTGACAATCCATGAGCAGTTCTTTATTGCAACTAGCGATTATAATTCCTGTTTTCGCTATGTGCCCATCCGTATCAATATAGCCCGATAGAAACCCTATCCAGGCAGGCCGTCCTCCCTTAAAAATAGCATCGGGTACTCTCTTTGTGCTATCATCTTTTCCCCATACTCTATATTTCTTCAGTAATCTTTTTATAGGTTTCATTTTAAGCGACTTCGCCACTTTATCCGCATGGTGAAAATCCCAATGATACCCATCTGGCAAAGGGTCAAGTGTGCATTTATTCTTTTTGGCAAATTTAGAACAAAATTCAATTACTCCGCTATCGGTATTCGTAAGCCGTGGCATTGTATGGCAACTACCATCCCCAACCATTATCCCAATAAATTGAGCTTTCTCTCTATTTAAACGCCTTCCCCCCTCTTTAGTTTGGTAATTTAAAGCAACTCCTATTTTGTCACCCATTTTAAGATTTCCGGCAAGAATCCAATCGCTTTTTTCTCGCCTCCATCTATCGGTCCTTGTCCAAAATGGATGATTTAACGTAGTTGTAATTTCCCGGCCCCGAACGGTCGTTATTGTTACTACATCATGAACGCCATTGTCATATACCCCTGTTATTTTCGAGCGCTTCAGTTTTCGGGTTTTCTCATCGAAACTGACAATCAAGTCACCAATCTTTACCGCATCCGCCCTTTTTCGTGAGCCGTCAGCCATGAGAATCAAGGTTGAACCAATGACACACCAAATGTTCAATCTTTTAGTCAAGAAGTTATTCTGGGCACTCGGCATCTGCTTTGCGATCCGGCACTTATCTCTCATATCTTCTAGTTTTGTCATGTAGCCCGGTATCGGCTGTCCTTTGTCGTCAATCCCGAATCGCTTTCCACTTTCTGTTATGCCGAGGAGCCCGGGAGCCGCCTTTACCCAAACATCTTCATTTGTCCAGTCGTCTTCTCTCTGCTGGCCTTTCCTGAGCTTCTCTTTCTTATCTTTGAGATCCGGCCAGTCCTTTTTGGTGTCCAGGGTAAAGATAATCCCGAAAAATGAATCATCCTGGATCGTATTCTTCAGAATTTGCGTTAGATATTCTCGCATCTCATAACATATCCCGGTCTGGTTAAAGCCGGAGGTGGTGATAATCAGGATAAGGGGTTGTGAACGAGCGCCGATAGAATCAACTATAAGGTCATAAACTTCTCGTGTCGGATGTGCATGGAGTTCATCAAGGCTGGCGAAATGGGTATCGAGTCCATCAAGGCTTTTTGAATCGCTGGCAAGCGGTTCACACTTTGAATTTGTTGATTCAATTGATAGATTATGTGTCAGAAATGTAACTTTATCAGCAAACCCAGAAGTCTTGAGAAGATTTTTGATATTTTGCCAGACTATACGGGCCTGCTCTCGCTTTACTGCAGCACAATATATTTCCGCACCTTGCTCCCCATCAGCGACAAAAAAGTATGAACCAAGGCCCCCGGCATAAGTGCTATTGTGAGTTGGAATAAAGCTCTTGCCAGTAAGATATAGTCCATCTGGGGAATCAACGGTTATGCACCTTACCGGAACAGACGGAACGCATTCAACAGACGTTATCATTCTAGTATCAAATCGAGTTTTTTTTGTTCGTGCTTTAATTTTGTCTTGCTTCCGCTTGAGATTAAAAATCTGTATCCCAGCTGCGGGAACAAAATCAACTTTATAAGCATCTCGGATGCAACGACCATACAATTTAGCCATCCGTGCATTTATTGTTGCCTTAATCCCAAGCGTAGCCAACAATTCCATGACATTATGCGCTAACGTTTTATTGCAATTAGTGAAAGAGCAATGACCGCGCTTATCCGCATGACCATCTGAATCCATAAGTCCGTTGAGCAACGTGATCCGCTGATTATATTCAGCGCGAAAATACATTCGGGGAATATGTTTATTGCTGAGTACCCCTATTGCGTTCAATCTTCCCCTAATATTTGCTTTCTTGTCACCGGTATGAACATAAAACAACCCACTGCCAACATTGCTTGACTTCCTTTCTTCTACCAGGAGTCCCTCTTCTCTTATCCTTTCAATAATGGCAAGATCTTCATATCCGATAGTTATTCTTGATGATTTACTCTCACCATCGCCCAGCCATACACCAAGAAAATATGGGGGGATTGGCAATGCTTTTGATTCCGTTATAATGGCAGGTGCAACATTTATTGAATACCGAAGATCTTGTCTTGATCCATATCTTAAAGTCTCTGAGATGATCCTTGTGCTAAGAACTCTTGGCGGTTCTGGCATTGAAAAAACTCTTGGGACATTAAGTTTGGCAATACTTCTGTTATGGCACCCATCTTTCTTTTTAATACCAAGGGATTCTGTCCTTTTTGCTATCGCATAACGGCTTCTGTGCGGCAATTTCCCTTGAAGCGCGTTCAACCCGCCCGTTGGATATTTTCGTCTTATTAATCCATCTTCCTCTTGTGTCCATGTTCGGTGATTATTTTCCGGCTCAATATTTCTGTTTACCTCCCATAAATGATTTTCTGAGACGATTATCTTTTCCCCAGTAGAAAAGGAAACAGCCATGCAGTCTTTGCCGTTCATGGTCTCTGTCTCATCGATCACCATTATGGGCTTTCCAGAAGAACCAAAAACATAATCGCCGGGGTGAATATCGGCCATTCTTTTGAATCCATCTGGTGTTGGGATCTCGTTTTCAATCCATTCGGCTTTCGCACCCTTCCTAGCTTCCTCATCATAGGCCATCCTAAAGCGTCGAGTCCCGTCTGCGCGGTACCACCCCATCAAAACCCAAGTAAAAAAGGCACGATGCGGCCCAAGGATAAATTCTTTTCCCTTGTATTCCTTGCCCTTCCACAATTTCAGGAATGAGAAGAACTTAACGGCCCGAGCTGCCATATATTTATTAAATTCCAGGCTTCGCGCTGGACCCTCTTTTAAGTCTCTCTCTTGGCGATCAACTGCTAACTTAACGAACCTGCAAGCTAACACCTTACCGGACTTCACATCAGCCATATATCCCTTGACGATGGATTCTATCCGGTCAATATCCTCTTGCGTTACGCCGTTTTTAGGTTTAGGCTTACAATTTTTTTTCGATTTCATCATCAATGATTTTTGCTAATAATTTGAGTTTCCTTGAAACGCCTTCTAATTCTAAGATGTCTTCCTTTTCCATTGTTCCATCAAAAATTTTAGAAGAACGAATTTCAAAAAGACAAAGTTCTTTAAGACTTATAACGAAACCATCATCTGACTCTTCATTTGGAAAAACCGCAATAAGCAAATCATCGTCTTTCTTATCTTCTTTTTCTAAACTAAATACTGCACAATCCTTAATTTCCATTTCACCCCTCCTTTTCTTATTCGAGAAATTGTTCCTCTGCTGATTTCTTAGGCCTCGGTTTAAAAACTCCAATAGCTGAGTCTGCCGTCAGTCCCCAAGATTTTTGCAGTCGGTGGACAGCTGTAGTTAGGTCTCTTGACAGCTTCGAGTAAGCGCTTTCCCTAAATGTGCTATGCTGTGCACCCGAGCCATCGATAAATATGCTTTCCTGTAAGAGTGAATTGTTATTCTCCCTGATAAATCGGTTGACTTCGTCCAGCCGGACTTTCATTTGTATCAGGGTAACTAGAGAGGGCACTGTCAGAATCGTAAGTTTACCAGCGGCAATAAGAGAGGGAGCCCAGATATGCCAATATTTTTTCTCAGGCTTTGACAATCCAATCGGGCACCGCATAGGAGCGGAGTCAACTTCTGTCTCTACTGGTAAATCTCTTTTGCCCGGGTTGCCCCTCAGTTTTCTTTTGTTTATTGGAGTTTTCGATCTGCCCAACGGGATTCCCCCCTATTTGCATAATTTCGCGGAAATGAAAGCGATGC
>Ga0307379_10004312_pt1 | contig 20342 bp, 17 predicted proteins | sample UN2MG_FD_202237 | JGI IMG/M metagenome (GOLD analysis project Ga0307379, IMG submission 202237) | Soil microbial communities from Risofladan, Vaasa, Finland - UN-2 | ecosystem: Environmental > Terrestrial > Soil > Coastal area > Acid sulfate soil | place: Finland: Risofladan, Vaasa | collected... | reverse complement strand
GATACAGGTTCAATCTCAATCTCTCCCATCTCGCCTTTCGTAATAGCCTCATCAATCTTGGCCTGTGTATAAAATTTGCCGGGTTCGATTTCAAACTCTTTCTCTTTCGCTGGGGGTTTAGCCTCTGCCTCTACTGCTGGCTCTACTTTAGCCTCTACTGGCTTGGCTAAAGGTGATTTAACAGCTCCTTCCATATACAGAATCTCTTTGCCCTCTGCTGAACGATAGATGGGAACTTTGAATTTATTTGCTTTAGGTCGTTGGCCTTTAACAGTCGCTGTAGGAATATGACGTGCTCTGCGTTCTTGTATCGACCATCGCCCTGTAAATACATATTCTGTCGGCGGATAACCACTTGTGATTTTCGCTGGGGGTTTAGCCTCTGCCTCTACTTTAGCCTCTACTGGCTTGGAGGGGAGCTGGAACTTAAATATCTGTTTTGGTAACACCTCTCCTTCTAAATCAGGGTCATAAAATATGACTGAATCAAATCCTTGTGCAGATAATTTTCCAGATATTGCTTTTTCTAACTTTGCAAATGCTTTTTCAGCATTAACACCTGTTATACCTTTTTTCAATTTTGCAGTTTGTTCTTTTCCTAAAACCTCTTCTGCTAATTTTATAACAGATTTAGCTTCTCCTTGGGCTTCCCAATTAAACATATAGGGTTTTTTGATTGTTACTTTCCCCTCTGTTGTGCCTTTAGCCCCAACACCAATAACGCCTCCTCTTAAATTACTTGTATCATAAGCACTTTTTTGACCCTCATAAAGTTTAGCTTCATACCACGTTCCCCCACGACTCTTATCAGCAGTTTTTCCAGCCCGCAAAGTTTCAAAGGTTGCTGCTCCCTCTGCTTGAACCATACGAGCGTGTTTTGCTATTTTCTTGCCTTGAAATACCACTTCCCCCTCTACTGCAGGCTTGGCCTCTGCTGCTTTTGGGGCTATCTTGGGTGCTTCTGCGGGCTTTCGCGTCTCTGTGGGCGGCTGTGGCTCTTCTACCCCCCTCTCTGCGGCTGTTTTAGCTTTTGGGAACTCTTTATAGGCAAAAGGTTGGGCTTTTTCAGCCAAAGCACTATCTAATTCCTGCTGGCCTTGGGCTATCATTGCCTTTATATCCTGTTTGGCAGTAGGGCCGCCTCTTTCCGCACGGGCCTTGATTCGCTTGGTATATCTGGCCATAACATCTTTTTCGGGTTGTTGTTTGGCTATAGCATCTGTGATGGGCTTGATTCTATCTCTTAATTCGATAAGTCTTTTATCGAGAACTCCCTGACTGATTCTGCCTTTTCTGAATTGTTTAGACCACCAGTTGCCCGTTTTGGCAGTATTGATAATTTCCTTTAATGCCTCGTCAGGAACACTACTTAAATCATAACCCTTATCGGCTCCGATAGTCCGCATATTTTTAACTGTGCGATTTTCAAGAACCGCTCTCGTCATCTTGGCGGTTTTCTTGCCTGTTATTTTTACGGCTTTCAGGGCAAAAGGTATGAGAAAGGCCACTGCAATATCTTCTTTGTTGCCGCCAGCTACCGCAGTAGCGCTTGCAAGAGTAGCCCCCTGAGCAGTTATTTTGAAAGTACCACCGACAAAAGTTCTGGTCGGTACTCGTTCAATGCCTGCAAAGGCAAGCCTCATTGCAGCGCCTTTGCCGACAGGCCCGCCTTCGGCCAGATTTACTATTTCCCACGCAGTTACATCACGGGCTAATAGTTCCCCCTTCGTAGTGGCAGGGCCGAGAACTTTTTTGGCTACTAACAATTGAGTTATGAAAGAAGCTAAACCCGTACTAATTTCAGTAGCCTTTTCGAGAAAGGTCTCCGCCGGAGGTACATCCAAAAAACTATACTTATCATAAATACCTTGAATGTAAACGGCCTTGCCTAATCTTGCAAGGTCATCATATTCGTCTGGTGTTACATCTCTTCCAACTTCCTTTTTATAATCGGCAACAGCACTCCTTACACTGAGTATTATACCCATACCGCCGAGGGCCTTGCTTTTGGTTTCTATCGCTATCAGAGGATTGATAAAAGTCTTTTTCAAGAGACTCTTCCAAGCCCGCTCGCCAAGACCAACTTCTTTTGGGGCTTCGATTTCAGCTTTCAACTCTTCAGGGTCATATTCGGCAAGTTGGTTCTTTATCTCGGTATAGTTGTCCTCAACAGCAGTAAGCGGCAATCTATTGTCCTCGGATATTTGATATACCTCTTTCGTTCTTTTGTCTATTTCGTCCAAGTCCTCTATGAACATATAGGCATCGGGAGTATAAGGCACGCCTATCTGAGATATATCCACAGGCGGCAGGATTTCCCTGTCTCTTTGTCCAAGCCTGTCAAGCAAAGTCGTTTCTTTACTCTGTAATCTTTCCAGTAAAGTCGGCATTATTCAATCTTATCCATTTCCGCCTTGATAACGGGGTCGTTTACTACATCAAACCACGTATATCTTTTTTTGGTTTTGGGGTTAATCGCAATCAGGGCGGCTTGTATTTCCATTTTTGTTTTGGTTGATAATCTGTACCACTTATCCCTTACACTCTTCCAAATTTCGTAGTCACTCTTCTCGGCAGGCGCGGTAGGCATTTCTCCTTTAGTCTTTTCCACAGGCTTTTCCACAGGTTTTTCCATCCCGCGTCTCAGTGGCCTAAATATTGTTGGAGTTTCCGCCTTCTTTTCTTCATTTATCATTTTCTTTGCATCGCGACCTATCTCTATTGCTTTGATGAGAAGTTCTGTCCCTTCCAACGGCTTATCTGTTTTAGAAGCATCATCAATATAGTTTTCGAGTCTAATTATAGATTCCGCCGTAGCCAATATTTGCCGTTCATCTGCAGTATAATAATCTGGTTGAAGTGGGTCTTTATCCCTGATAAGGTCTTCCATCAGATTGCGGGCTTTTGTCTTTAGATAAGCACCGCTTCGGTTTTCCTCACCAGCCTTTATAGCAGTGGCCAGTTTTTCCCTGTACTTGAGTCCTAAAGTAACAGCTTCATCTTTTGGCAATCCCGCAGCTATTGACGCTTTCATCATATCATTTATTTTGGACTTAACATCATCAGGCTCTACTTTTCCTGATTGAACGCCGGTTATAAGTTCTATCAGTTCCGCCTGTGGTTCGTAGGATACGATAGCATTCTTGTTGGCATTGTAATACGATACAAAGCCTTCCAGTTCTGCTGAAGTTAAATCATAGTTTTTAGCAACGATGTAGATGAAGCTCTTGTTGATTTCATTTTTCTCTATCCCTTCGGATAAAAACCTCATCGCCTCTCTCTTGTCTTTGGCCTCTAAGATTTTTGTTTCGGCTTCCCGACTCTTTTTCCCTGCTTCACTCTCGGCATCGAGATAGCCCGTGTACTTGTCTCTATCCGCTTTTGAAAGCTCCATTTTTTCAATTTGAGAATATGTCAAGTTATTATCACGCCATAATTTCCACACTTCACTTTCGTTTTTCTCCCAATTTTCCTCATTTATTCGTTCGTCTTCAGCCCTGCGGTTATATACCCTCATTCTCAATTCTGATTCGGCTTCCTGCTTATCTGATTCAGGGATACGAGGGTCGGCATTTATAAATTCAAAGGCTTTTGTTAAATCCCCTTCAGGATTTTCTTCAGTTATGGTGTCTTGCCATATATCGAACGCATCTGCTTGAGCTTCGCCTGCATCAAACTTTGATTGCAGGACATTTATCTTGTCTTGGGCGGCAGCGTGCATTAAAGTTGCCGTTTCAGGGTCTATAAGTGTGCCGGACAATCCTTGTGGTTCAGTTTCCGTGCCGAAGAATAATTTAGTCACCCCCGCACTGTCTCTCGCGGCTACAAGCATATCGAGATTGATTTTTGCCCGACCTAATTCCTGTTCTGTTATTATCTCTTCGACTGAAGTGTTAAGTCTGGCCCCTATCCTTCCCCTGTTTTTCAGGGCGAAGCCCTTGATATACTGCTTGCTCTTTGGAAGCGTGGCGAGTTTTGAAAAATCGTCAATTTTGGCAAGCGTGGCGTCCTTTAGTTTTTTCAGATTCTCCGGCGAAATACCGGGGTTGTCTGCAACGGCGGTTTCAAATTCGCCCAATGCCGTTTCAATCGAACCGACATATTCACTCTCCTCGTTTGCCGCTCGTGTCGCCCATATCTTATCGAATACAGTACCAGCGAATCCCGCGATGACCTCGCCAACCCCTATCTCTGGGATATGTTCGGGCTTGACCGCGCCGACACGGGCCGGTGGTAGTTCTTGCCTCTGATATAGCTGAACTGTTGCCACTATCGCTGTGTCCTTCCCGCCTGTGTGCTTGGCATAGCAAGGTTGACCAATGTCGATATTATCGTATCAATAAGGTCAATCAACGCCGCCCAACCCACCTCGGCGCTACTTCTCCATTCCATCAAACCTGAACTTATAACTCCATCACTGACCGCCGGCGTTCCCCCTGCCCGCAAATAAGAAACTACAGAATATGTCCCGTCGCTAAGCACTGGAAACGTACCTTGATAAAACGAACCCCCTGTGCCTGTTAGTGCAATGTCGTAGTCTGTTACGTTGCCATCTGCCCACGCCTCAAACGCCGGGGTCCCAGCCGTATTCCATACCTGACCTGTACTATTGAATATCCTGAAGTAAAGGTTGTTGGAAACTGCGTATGCAATTTGCACTTCATTCGCCGCCCAGCAAGGCATCGCTATTAAGAAAATGAGCGAAAATATCCATTTCTTCATTTTATTTACCTCATAATAATTATAATCTGACCACCTGCCGTTGTTACTGTTATCCCGCCCCACCATTCGTTTCTCGGCGCAAACCAGGGCCAGTTAGTTCTATACAGGTATGCGATTTCAGAGTTTGATAGGGCTCTGTTGAAAATCATTACATATTCAAATCTCCCATCGGCAAATTCATCATACGTTTCGTGGTCGTAAAAATTTGCACCAATCCTCAAATGAGCACTTGTGCTGTGCATAGCTATATAAGGTAGTTGAGACTCGTCCGAAGAAACATTGACCAAACCATCAACGTACAATATAATCCCTGCCGCAGCTTTTGAGCCATCGTAAGTTGCCGCAAATTGGTGAAAACTGGTTGGATTAGAAATCGGAGTGCCATATCTTCGTAACCTCTTTGTTGCGGCAGCATCGAAAAGCTGGATATAAGGCTCCAAACCTGAATCAACTCTTAAAGCAAAAGAATATTCCAAAACTCCATCAACAGTGGTGTCAGCCTTTACCACAAGAGGATGTTCGACAGTAGTCGAATCCGGTATGTATCCGACAATAAATGTAAAAGGTCTGTCGTTTACAGCATCACCGAACTCATAAAGAGAGTAGTCGCCAATATCAATATGGTCTTCCGTTACCTCACTGCCTGATAACCTAATAGCAGAACCATATTTACCAACATCCCAGGTTGGGCCGTTTGTTAAAGTCCCATCTTTTCTGTTCCCGCTTAAATCATTGACGCGGGAACCGGCCCCTTCGGTAAAAAGTCCAAGAAATATAGGTTGTTCAAACGCTGGCCAGTACGGAACCCTGCCGAGCGGGGGCTTCATAAGCGAGTCCGAGAAATGTATAGACCAGGCAGGCGTACATAACAGTAAGAATAGTAGTATTTTTAGTATCGTTTTCTTAAAATTCAAAGTTCTTCCCCCTCGCCTCATCTTCGGCATCCGTTGAAAGCGTTAACGCACAAAGCAAATTCAAATCCTCATCGCAATCAAAATCAGCCTTATCGCTTGGCCAATTAGAATTATCGTCCGACTCTTCGAGGAATAGATAGCACGTTCCGATTGTCGGATTTACATCTGCCGTTATCTCAAAATATCCCTTGACGCCCCAATACAAATTCGATGTGTTATCGACGACATCTCCTTCTAATTCAGCGTCGGCGGCGAGCGTATTGGGGTCGTTGGCGGTAAGACCCATATCATCGACAATCGTTGTTCCATAAGACAGATTGCCCGACACCATTTTCCAGGGCGATAAGCGAACTGCAATGCGCGCACCGGCGGAGTAAGTCAAGGTCTCCATTGCACTGCCGGACTGTATTCTCAACCGCCAGTATTTGGCCAGAATTGCATTGGCTGGCATCGGTAATGACAACAAAACGATAATCGTAGCTAACATTAACTTTTTCATAGTTTACTCCTTAAAGTAAATATTTCAGGTATTGGTAGTCTTTTTCGCTCAGACCTCTTCGCTTGTAGCGATGAACGGTCTCGCAAACAATATATCTAATTAAACTATAAGCCAGAAAGCCCGCTAATATATAAGGCACTTTGTTTTACTCCTTAAATTTCGTATCCTTCTACTGAAATCATAAAGCCCGTTACCGAACCACTTACGCTCGTTGTGTCCCACTGGATATAATCGCCCGCGTCAAACGTGGCGTTAAAGAACGATGAATCTTCCGTCTCTCCTGTGGTGAAAGTCCAATCGGCCTCCTCCACACCCACCGCATCGGCATCATCGCCGTCGCCATCAACTTCATAGAGCCTGCCCACGACATTCGTTCCGGCAGTAACAAAAACCGTTACTTTGGTAATCGTTGTCGCCCGCGTAAAAGGCATTTTAATATCGTCCATACCGGAATCTATGTCGTGGATATTGAAGCAAAAGACGGTATTGGTCTTTGCCGCAATTACAACGGAAACCGAACCGTCTCCGACCGTCAATTCATCCGTGTCGCTCTCCCATATCGCCTGACCTTCGACAGTAGGTGCTGCCGTTGCGTTGACTTTCCAGGGGACGGTAGTTGTTACGCTTGTGAAGTCGTGAATACCAGTCCACGTAAAAGTTCCGCCTTCGTCAAGTTCTTCATCGCTAATAGAGTCATTGGGTACTGTAATCCCCGTTGTAAACGTGGGTGAAGTGCCAAATACTAAAGCACCCGTCCCGGTCTCATCGTCAATTGCGGCCAACATTTCAGCCGATGAATTGACATCAATGGTCGAGCCGTCCTTAATTCCCACAAGGCCGTCATAACTTGAAATATCCGCTTCCACGCCGCCGTATTCGTGTTCAATAGTTCCTGCGTCAAAGAAGGCTGTAGCACTGTCACCTGTTGCAGCATCTATGGACGTTAGACCTGCCCCACCCCCAACAAACTCCGTAGCCGTTATCGTTCCAGTGGATGGGTTGTAGTGAGTTGTGCCGTCTGATTCAAGGCCAAGGTTGCCGCCATTTGGATCTGCGCCAGCCACAAAGACTATTGGGTTGTTTTCGGCTGTATCCTCATTATCTGTAATAGTTACAGTGGTAGCTACGGTGGCTAAGTCTATCGTGATAGTGTCGGGAACATAACCATCGGCTATTGCCGTTCCCTGCCAAACACCCGTTGCCACTGTACCTAAAATAGTAATGGCCGTAGAGGACCCCACATCAAGAGCAACCGGGTCAGTTGTGCCATCTCCTATAATTATTTCACCGTCACCCAGAACAGACATTGCAGTAATAGCACCTGCGCCAGAGCCAAGTAACGGCCCTCCATCCGTAAACGTTGAAACTCCCGTACCACCTTCAGCAACAGCAAGGTCGGTTGTTAAAGTCAAAGCGGGCAAAGCTATCGAGCCGCTGTTGAATGTGAAGGTAGGGTCTGTCCCGGTGGCCCTGTTGAATGTCCAGACTATCGTATCAGTAGAGGCATCACCCCATGTCCGGTTGCCGAAAAGTTCGGTAGGGTCAAAGGCAATAGTGAAGTCAGTCCCGGCCCCGGCACTCGATAAATCTATCGCCAGGCCCTCCGTGCCTGTCAAGTCGGCATACACCACACCAACCAATATGACAAGTATTACTAAAATGATAATTATAGGTATTTTTTTCATAATACGCTCCTATGGATATACCACTTGTTCGGCTGCATAAATTACGTTTTCACCGGCGTAAACAACATCTTCGGCAGGAATCCCCCACGTTGATAAAGCAGCTCGTTTCCACGTATTAGTTGCTACGCATCTATACTCATAATCACTGTCCCAGGCCATCTGGCCCGTTGTCCCCGTATCAGACGGGCCAGAGGGAGTTTTTGCAGTGGCAATCGTTATAGTATCCCCGGTTATAGTCATATCGGCATGTGCCGGGCTGCCTGTTGTTGTGACATTCTGATTGATTGCGCTTGTTCCAGATACTCCGAGCAAAAATCCACCTACCGCCGCGTTGGTTATAGACCATTGAGCCGGAGCGGTGTCAGTAAAAATAAAATAACCAGAGGTGGGAAGTGTAAACGTTACACTTGAGGCCCCCGTAGTAATCCCTAAACCGTTATAAGCTGTGCCGGTAATTGCCGCAAACTCAACATCATCAAGTGTGCCAAGTCCCAAAGACGTTCTAACGGTCGCGCCGGTTTCTTCCTGAAATGTTCCTGAAGCTGTGCCTACCAGAAAACCTGAATTTTGTGTAAATTCCGTGTCCTTGATATATTGCGGGTGGTCATCGTCATCAAGGCCGGGCAGCACGCCGTGGTCGGGTACTACCGGCAGCAGCAACCCCATCGCAGTTGAAGAGAAAAATAACAAAAATATCACATACCTAAATATGACAAGCTCCTTCCTGCTATTACACCAATGGCCTCAAGTTTAGACCTTTTCTTTTGCGCCTTGCCTATTCGTTCTTCGAGTAAGGCCGATGACAGAAACTGACCGGACTCCACCCTGCCAACATCCAAATCAAATCCAATATCCTTGGTTATATCACGCCTTGTCTGGGCCTCTACGAGTAAGGGAACGCCAACATTTGTTCTTATACCACCGGATATGAACTGTGATTTCTGCCTCTCCTTTAACCGCTCGCCGCGCTCTGATAATATTTTGGCTCGCTCTACCGATGCTGTCCTGACGGCTGCTGCATTGGCCCTGTCTATGGCAGCCCGTTGCGCGGCAATGTCCTCCGCTTCCCTGCCTCGTCTCAATATCCCGCCCGCCTGAACGCCAGCAAGAACCATACCAAGGTTCGCCGGGGTCAATAAACCTTTGAAAAACCCGCCTGTTGCCGCCGGTGCGACACCTTCCGGCCTCGCCAATTCCAATAAAGCTGTTTTCGATGGTGTTGCTGTCGGCGCCATTATCTTGTCCAAACCAGGGCGTTGTTTACTCTTTCAAAACCAAGCTGTTCAGGAAAAGTCATACTCAATTTCCCAAGAGCGAATACCCGCCACAATTTGTTTTCATCGCACATTTTCTTGAAAATCTCTTGAGTGTCCCTGACCAATTTATTAAATTGATGTCTCCTTAACTTACGGTCGGGATGGCTCTGTATAGTCCTCGTAGTTATCGTCCACGCCTCGCCTACTCCGGCGATTCTTATACCGCCTACCCCGTCAAGCCTGCCCTCCGAATTACGAAAAGCTATCGCCGGACCGGACAGGATATTCATATTCGCCACGGCCTCTTTTTCAACCTGAGACAGTCCTGCGAAATCAGGGAAATCAGAAGCATTGTCAGCCATAACTTCTATAAATTCTTCTTTGGTCATCCTGAACTCCGGTATTATCGTGATATATTATATTCAATTCCTATCGCCCTAATTGTCATCGGGGCCGGTTCACTGGTTTCTAAATACACAGTCTGTTTCGTTGTAGCGCCATAAGGAAAACTAACATGCTTCGGGTTCAAATCGCTGGTAAGTAATTCCTGTGCCGCCGTTACGCCCGCTTCTTCGTAAAAGTTTATCTTCGTCAAATTTATTCCCGGCCTATTACTGTAACTGCAAGTTCCAGTCTTATAAAAGTCCAGGTTCAGAAAATGTATCTTCTTACTGAAAAACATATCTTCCTGACCGATTATCAACGGCATTGTCTCTAACTTGGAGGTATAAGCATGACCGACAATGACATTAGCGGCGGCCACGCCGAGAGTAAATGTTCCCGTTGACGATACGGTTACATTAGGCTGGATTATCCCATCGCCATAAACTACCACCGACTCACCGGCCAGGTGCGTTGCGCCCGAGAAACTTGTTGCGGCCGCGCCGGAATAACTAATACCTGAATCCGAGAACCACGCATTGTCATCGTCAGAGCCCCAGTCACAGGGCTGGAATTGCTCGACGTACCTGCCGTTGTCCCTGTTTGCGATGACCCAGACCTCATCCTCATCGCCGGAGGGTATTATCGCCACACTCTCGAAATCGCCGTCTGTTTTCTGGAGCGACCACGCAACAACCGCCTGCTCTCTCTGGTAGGTGAGGGTGGCAATATCGCCATCAAGTACGCACCATAAAACAGGTTCCGGCCTTGCCTGAAAAGCAACATCTACTATCCCGCCCTCCGTTATGTCCTCTGCTAATTGGGTAAGGTCGGTGGATATGTATTTATCGCTTTGTAACGACCAACCAAGCTCCCTGACCTTTCTTGCGCCCCTCTCAATGTAGAGAATGGCATTACCGGCGATGATAGCCTTGATATTCTGGGCCCCATTCCGGGTCTGTTCCCTGTAACCCTCGACATTTAACGGTGTATGCGACTCACCAGCCGTACCATACCGCCCGCAGGAGCCCGATGTGCCCATAAACAGGTAGCTTTCGCCCAATAACCACGTAATCGGGTTCTGGCCTTCCAATGCGACCGTAAATGATGAGGTATCCAGCGTCCCTTCCGCGAAGTTCTCATAATCATCGGCGTCAGCCTTGCCGAACCATAAGGTCTGTGTGAACGTATCAGAACCGCCGAATATAAGCCTCTGATGGTGAATCTCCACCGTTTTCGGCCAGCCGCGATAGTCCGACCAGTAGCCCTCTCTCCATCGCGTTGTGGCGTTCGTATTGGCCAAAGCCGATAGTATAGTCCCCGTGACCACCTTTGAGTTAGTATAGGCCGTAACTTTTACAATTCCGTGATTTAAGGTATCTGTGACAGTATGTTTATAATTGCAAGTACCGCTAACCCAGTCGGACATCAATACTCGGTGGATTACGGTATCGGCCTCAGATTCGGCGGGGTTATCGAAATTAGTGCTGTTTAGGGCTGATAAAGCGGCGTCCCAGGTCGCGCCATCGTCCGTACTTCTTTGAAGTGTAACTGTAGCGTCCCATGTTCCTGATGTTGTGAAACTATATCCACCCGTAAAACTTGCTGTTGAAGAAGATGTTAAAGTGCCTGTAGTTAATTCGCCGGTCAAAAGGTTCGTCCCGCGTTTCTGATTTATCTCCCAGAGTGAGCCGTTTCCGGCGTGGCCGGAGTTGAATGTAGCCGCCGAAGCAGTGAGCGTAACCGCCCCATCTACAACAAGAATATAGCCGCCGGTGCTATCGGCCACATCTCCGGTAACAGTTATTGTAAAGGTCGGTGTCGTCCAATCTATACTTTCTACCGTCCATGTACCAATATTGGCGCCTGTAGCCGTAGCGCCTACTATGAAATCCTTGCCGACCGCGAAGATTGAAGTCAAATCCGTGGTAGTAGTGATAGCGAAAGTATCATTATCCGCCGATTCCGTAAATGAATAGCCCGTAGGTCTGATAGTTGTTGTTGTTATATTTTGTGTTTGGAACGGCCCTGTCTCTATCGGCGCATCATCTATGGCCCAGGAAGCATGACCTGATCTTACGAGTTTCTGGGGCGGGTTCGTACCATCCACTAAATACATTATATTATCTACCTGAGCGGTCTGTATACCGAACAAATCGGCCTCAAGGAATGGTGTTGTTATCTCATATTCGTTGGCATCAGCGGCGCTGACGAGTATCTTCCCGCCGTCACGATAGAACCTCATATAGATGTTTCCCGTTTCGATGATGTAAGTATCGTCGGTGGCATAATCGAAGCTCAACAGTTTCGGTGAGCCGGTCTTTACGGTGGCGATATACTTTGTGCCGGGCCGTTTCGTGGCCGGTCCCTGGGGAAGTACGAGCATATTCTCAAGTGTCCTGCAGGCGCTCGAATACTTTGAATGAAACGTTCCGGCCTGTGCCCCGAAATCAGCCCTTGCCTCCATAAATGGACTTATTTGACCCGTGTTAAATGAGTTTATAGTCGGCGATACGCCGAAGGCCGCAGATGCAATGAATAATGTTATGAATATTTTACGCATATAAACCTTAAACGGATCGCCGATTTCCTTCGGCGTCGGTGTAAGTGCCAAGGTCGCCGCTTAAATTAGGGACTACACCACTACTGCGCCCGCCGGAATAATCGGTTACTGTCCTTAGGAAGTCATCGTCCTGTGCCTGGTTAAACGCCCTGGCATCGGGCAGGCATATGGTTTTGTACTCCGCCAGCAACCTTGTTCTTTCTGCGTTTACCGCTCCAACTGTCGGGACAAGCTCGGCGCCGAGCAATGTAGCAACAGCCTCTATAAATGTTTCGTTCCACGTCCCCGGATTCGTTTGGTCGAAGAACCGGTCGACAAAAGCGCTATCGCCAGCCGAGTTTGTTAAATGGTTGGTGAACAGCATCATCGTAGTATCCTGCCACCTTATCTGGAATGGGTACTCTTTTACCTTGTCCGTAATGCTTGACCTGGATGTAGCAAAAACCTCGTCTATTTGCCTCATTACGCTAATAGTATCGGGAGGTACATTAAAGGCATACTCCCATCCGCCCATTTTCAGAGTAGGCGTAATTGCAGCGCCCAAGTCCGTAAAAACAAGCGCCTCTTTCGGCGGAGTACGCGATTTTGCCAAATCCGACAAAAACTTTCGCCTGACACGCGGAAGCCATAATTTGCACCGAACAGAAACCCTGTCTGTGCCGTTTATGTCGGCTATGAGTCCCGTCCCGGATTCCTGGTCCCCGGCCCCGCCGATTTTACCAAGCCCAAGGTTGGCTATTTCGGTTTCAGTAGGCATAGTTAGTATCCCTTTACAAGTAGCTTGCTATCCGCTGTAGAGGCAGAATTTACGATAATCATTACATCGGCGCCCTTTGTGTCAATTTCGGCCTCGGCGTTCGTGTCGTCAGCAGGTGAAGTCACCGTCCACGCCGAGCCCCATGACTTTGCTGTTACTGTAAGGGTATCAGCATATTCAAACTGAACTAAATCAGAAGCTGCGTGTGTAAGGACATCCGCCTGAGTTACGCCTAAATAGTTGGTAATCTTGACCGTCTCGCTATTGGTGAATGTACCGGAAGCCGACCTGTATGTAATCGTACCGGCGGCGGTTCCGCCCGCCCACGTCCCACTTGTTAATGTTTTAGAGACAACGACGGCGGTTTTGCCGCTCGTATTGCCAGTTACAGTATCTTCAGGCTTCGGCTCATACGTACCGCCCGATGTATAGGCTATCTGATGATACATCGAATCCTGGTCGCCGCTTGTCCAGGCCAGTTGTCCGGCATGAGTAAGGTCGCAGTCCTCGCCGCCGCCCAAAGTGCCGAAATATATCTGGTCTGTGCGAGTACCGCTATCTTTAGTGATGCCAATAGACCGGAGCCTTATTCCGTTCCACTTGGAAGGCAGGGTGAATATAGATATTTCATCGTCGCCGCTGGAAGCAGCCGCTATCAACGCGACCACTTGTTTGTACGTTCTTTCCGCATCTTTGTCGAGGGCGGTAGGTTCTGTTCCGGCAGACGTAGTTTCATCAGCTATTTCCCAAGCCGACTGGATTGAGTGCAGGATTGTACCTTCTACGGTATTGACCGCGGGGGTCGTCCTTGAGTGGCCTGGTAAACATAAAGCTAAAACCAACAGAATAAAAAGTGTCTTTTTCATTTTGAGGCTCCTTATGGATTAGAGTCCGGTGTCATAATTACAAAATTCGTGCCGTCATAGCACAGCGGCACTATCTGTGAAGCGTCAATATGGCCGTCTCCCGGGTCCTCGGCCAGCACGGTCTTTAACGATTTGGCTCCCAAACCGTTTATATTAAGCGTACAGGCCCCGGTATTGTCTGTGACCGGATTCAGCAGAACAAACAATCCCGTATTGTAGCTGTCGACCCCATCGATTACTGCAAGATAGGTGTCGTTAGAAGCGGTATCAACGGCATAATACGCTAAAGCAGTTATGGGATTATATCTTTCTCTCAGGCCCAGAGAAAACCAAGCCAACAACATCAGCAGAATTAAGATTGCTTTTTTCATAGCGTTGTACTCCTTAAAAATGACCAGGGCGGCGGTCTACCGCCCCAGTCATTATAATCTTACTAATCTTACTGTGGTGTTACAGTCACACCGTCAACGAGTGGTATGAACGTCATATACCAATCGACAACACCAGTTGTACCGGCTTCATCTTCGACTACTTCAATCATGCCTACAGGACAATACCAACGTCCCATTAAACTGGAACTACCAACATTAGCTCCAAGAGCGACGATTGACATTAAGGAAGGATTTGCCGCCGAGAACATCAATTTCCCGCCGGCAGCCAAAGCATCTACATCAACCGCATCAGTAAATTCGGTATCGGCCTGAGTAGCATGGTCCAAGGTGATTGTCCAGGTACTTGCTGCGCCAATCGCAGTTGAGCAAACACCGACCAAATCGGTTATCAGAATCGGACCGCCTGCAACTGAAAATAAATCATCGTCGATAGCGGCAGGCATATTCATAGTAACTGCATACTGCTGACCGGCCACCAGTCCAATACCCCTACCGCCATTGCTCGATTCGAGTCCGTTGTAGGAATTGTTAAAGAGGTAACAATCGGCGGCGACTATTGAAAGTTCCGGCGTAGTCAGAAGGCAGACGATGTTGTTGCCGACAATCATACCGGAAGTGGTTGCAAACAGCTCAATGCCAGGCTCGGTATTCTCTCCACCGCCAATCGTGCCGTTAAACAATTCGTTGTCTTTAATCAGGATATGGTCGGAAGCCGTAGTCTCATTGTGAATACAAGCCGTGCTGTAATCACCAGAAGTCTCATTACTTGAGATTTCCGCATAGTCCGAATCAATGAAGTGGATGGCGGACACCGCGTTGGCAGCTCCCATTCTGAACTCACAATTCCTGACAACGGCTCCGTGATTTGCGGCTGCGTGGTCGATACAAACATCGAACTCGTCAGTAGCCGATTCGGTAGTAAACAGGCAATCTTCGACTATCACGTTCTCTGAACCGGTCTGGATGGTTAAAGCTATCAACGTCGAATCTACGTTGGCGTGAAAATGTATATTTCTCAATGTTACATTGTCGGCGTTAATAAGCATACTGCCACTTGCGCCCGTATAATCGAAATACGGACGAGACTTGCCTTCACCTAAACCGATTACTGTGATATTATCCAAGTCAAGGTCGGCAAAAGCCGTAGTTACAGCCTCGGTATGCCCCGCTGCGACATAAATCGTATCGCCCCTTAGAGTAGTACACAAATTAACGCCTGCATCAAGCGTCGCTACCGCCGTGGCCCATGTCCTGCCGTCACCGGCTCCGGGTGTACCGGCATCAACATAGAATATACGACCTGGCCCAATTTCAGCTAAATCATCATCAATAGATGGTACAAGATAGGCTGAGGTGTTGATAGCGTTTGTCGCGTAATTCTCAACACATGACATAGAGCCTGGGTCAAGAACCGAACCGTAGGTGTCGGAATAAAGTATATTACCAACACACATTCCGGTCGCAGCGCCTGTACCTTCGATACAAAGCTGGCCTGAAGTATAGTTGCTCAGTACATTGTCTTTAACCAGCAGGTTTACCGGCACAGCAGCACCCCACCAGATACAAGCCTCATCGAATGTACCAAAAACCGTATTGCCTATAACAGAACAGTCGTCAATAGTAACACCGTCGAGGTTAAGCCACGTATCACTGTCACCTGCGGTAGCGTTGGCGTTCCAAGCAGTACAGTTCTTAACTGTCAAACCTTCTGCCGCAGCATTAGGGACGATACAGTCAATAAACTCATCACCGGACGCTTCGCCTACTTCAAAGGCGCAGTTGTCGATGGTTACACCAAGACCAGCGGCGCCTACCACGATAGCGGCAACTGTAACAGAAGCTCCTGGTCTTAATCGAAGATTCTTGAGTGTGATACCGGCTGCGTTAAGTGTTAATTCGGTGGCCGTAGTATCAAAATCTAATAACGGTCTGGTATCGCCTTCGCCCATACCAATAACGGTTAGGCCCGCTACATCCAGAGTATCGGTAGCTCCGAGGTTCTCATTGTGACTTTCACCGACCAGAATAGTATCGCCCACGGCAGCAATGGCCTCGGCTTTCGCCAATGTAATCTTGGCGTTCTGCCAGTTTGTGCCTTCGCCATCCGAGCCACCGTCATCGCAGTAGATAGTCTTGCTGCCAATCTTGCCATAGTTACCTGGTATCAAGCAAGTCGGGATAAGAAGTACGTAATCCCCCGCCGTTAAAGCGGCAGCAAAGGCCACATCAACAGTAAACGTACCTCCGGTTGAAACATAGTCTGAAACATCCCTGACTTCACCTGAAGGTGCAGTACCTACCGCGCCGCCTGTGTCGAAGGTGCAAATCAAAGACCAACCTTCGAGAAAAGCATCGTTGCCATAACCACCTAAAGCAGCACAAACAACCTTTGTAGCACCGCCCGAATTAGTCTCGACAAGGCCAACCATACCAATACCGTCCAAGGCATCTACCGCCGCAGCGATAGCCGTAACTGTGGTTGCGTTCAACTGAGTTGTACCATCATCATAAACAGGCGTTATCATCCCGCTCACATCGACGGCGGTCGAAACGTAGTTCTCGAAACAGGCCATTGAGCCGGGGTCGATGGCTGTGGCCTCGGCATTTGTATATATCCTGTTAAACTCACAAATTCCCGTTGCTGCGGCGTTAAAGTAAAAGCCGTAATCGTCGGCTGAAAGGTTTGTCATCGTATTGAAACCGAAATACGCCAATGTTTGTGCCCTGTCCGTACTGTCCACTATTCCGGTGGAGTAGTCGCCGTAAATTACATTACCGTAAACGGAAATGCTGTCAACGACACCAGCCGATAAATCGAGCCAACTGACCGCACCGGCGGTCGTTTCCGTTGCCTTGTTGAAACGGACAATGAGGTCGTCGGCTGCGGCCGTTATCTGGATGGCATCGACAAACTCAAAAGCATCGGTTGTACCGCTCAGAAACTCACAAAACTCAATAATAGAGCCATCAGCGTCGCCTTCAATTTCTATCGCGTGTGCGACATTGGCTATTCCAGGCTGAAATACCAGGTTGCAAATACGCACATTCAGGGCCGCGATAACTAACTCTCCGGCAGTTCCGGTAGTGTAGGTAAAGGTGGGCCGGTCTGTTCCTGTCCCTAACCCAATTACCGAAATACCAATAACGTCAAGGTCGGCTGAATCAGCGGCTATCCACGTCTCAGCGTGACCCTGGGCAACGTAGATAATATCACCCCTGTTGTCCTCACAAAGAGCCACTGCCTCATCGAGCGTATTTTTGGCTTTCAGCAACGTTGTACCATCGCCTTCACTGGTTACGCCGCTATCAACGTAGAAAATATGGCCCGTCCCTACCGAAGAAGTTGCCCCTGCCTCTACTTCCCTTATAAAACGCAGAAGGGGGTCATTGAGACCCTTGGTTAATGCTGCGCTTACGTGTTTCTTGTAGAAGTCTTCACCATACTGAAGGGCCTGCGCCGTATTTGCAAGGCAGGCAATCAGTAGCAGAATTATTAAAATCTTTTTCATTGTTAGTTACTCCTTAAATAAATTTTCATAACGAGAGCAGCTAAACCCCGACTACCCTCAAAACCAATTACAGCCCTGAACCCGCAGAGGCCACAGAGGGAACCGTAACATTTGAAACAGTTGCCATTTTGTGATGTATGGTGTGCGGCTCGGTCGGCGACAGCGCGGAATTGATGGAAATGGTCGTTGCTGTCGAAAGAACGTTCGTCTGTCCGATAAACGGATAACTCGAACCGTCCGTCTCAAGCATTTGTTTCAATACCTTGCCGACATTAAAAGCTGCGATAAATCTGCCCACCGTTGCCACTCGCAAATCCGTTATGGCGGCAATGTTTATGGCACAAACCTTCAAATTTGTGCCATCCAGTCCAACTTGGTCTGCCATGACCAGTGTAAAGTCCAGGGTTCCGGCAGTAGCAGCTATGACGTTTGTTTGAACAACCCACCAAACGTCCGTCAGCGCCGCGTAATCCGTCGCTGGAAGCTGGATAACATTCTCGCTGATTTCGTCAGCGTCAGTGATTGCCTGTGCCGCCATCAGCTTTCCTAAAGTTGCTATAATCATTTTTTTTACTCCTTAAAAACTTTTCAATTAACTTCTTGTGCTATAACTTCTTAAAAACTATGACGCAGCGGCGACATAAGTTTCGCCGGAACCAATGACCTTATTAAGGGCATCCATTCGGGCGATGATGATGTTGGGACCAATCATAGGCAGGTCCGTCTTGTAGATGTTCTTGTTGGATGTATGCACCATCAGCTTGTCGTTGGCCGCAATGACCAGTTTGGCGTAAAGCCTTTCAGGGCACATTAGCAGCCACGGTGACGGGAGGTCGGTAACAACTCCGCCTGCGTTTTGCTGCATTGTTCCGCCGGTCGGGGCATTAACTATACTTGCCTCGATAACCGCATTGACGAGGTCGGCTCCGGGAAGGTCGCCAATACCGCAGGGTACGTTACAAATCCTTTTCAATGCCCTCTGGTCCCGAACAAAGATACCCTTCTGAATCATAAACTCAATCCAGATGTTCCATCTGTGTTCATCGTTCGATGTGCCGAGCGCCTCTTCGAGCCATTCACCTTTTTCCTCCTGCTCGATACCGAGAGTGGGATGGTTAGGATTGTAGAGGAAATGCAGCGTATCAACGCCCGGCTTCATCAGCCAGCAGCTTCTAAGGTCTGTATTACCAGAGCTGCCGCCTGCATTCCAGGTGAACTTGTTGTCATAGGTCATATAGGGGTCGCGTTTCATCAGACCTACAACACCGCTCAGATTCGGTGTGCTCGACCCCTCAATCATCAGGTTGGTGACCGCCTGATTGATACTCATGACATGGGCGATTTTATTCGCCTTCAGAAGTGCTTTGCCGACTTCCGGTTTTTCGTTTGTGAATGTGTCCGTCGGTGCCTTATACGCCGAGCGGACCGTCATAAGTGCCTCTACAAAAGGCTCATGGACGGCCTTTGATGCCTTCCAGCTTCCGCCAATGTCCACCAAATAGCCGGTAGGCAGCGTGATTGTCCTTAGACCATGATGGGTAAGGCCCTGGTTCGCAGGAAAGGCAGGCAGGAAACGAGAAAAGTCGTCCCGTTCGGCAAGGGCATTTACAACTGTGTTAAGTGCCGCTCCGCTGGGCAACTTGAATTTCAATAAATCAAATATGTTTCCTATGGTTACATGACTTAATGTTGCCATTGTTAAATCTCCTAAAAAATAATTTCGATTTTCTTTCAATTATCTTTCGGGAGAAGTTGTCCGTTACCGGGCTTCCACCTTGTACTGTAAGCCGTACATAAGGCTTCCCGTCTTTCCGAGCGCCACAAGGTGCAACCATAGGTTACATTATCTCAATTTTTTTATACCAAAGAGCATTGTCCGCTTGCGCGGGTGCTTTATTCTTTCTTCGGACTCCAGCCTAAAGCTACATAGGTCTTTGACCCTTCGTCCGGGTCTACCGGAGCCGCTGGAGGAGTTCCGTCGCCGCTTTCAGTCGTTGCAGTAGCAGCCAGGGGAGCAAATTGGTTCAGCATTACCCTTGCAAGGACTGGGTTTTTCGTAAGTTTAGATAATGCCAAACCATCGGCAAGCTCCTCGACCTCATCCGGGGTCAGGCCGACGTGGTTCTTCATCGCACGCGCGAAAAGCTCCGATAGTTCCAACAGCTTTTCCTTACTGCCTATACTTGGATGCGCTATCAATTCCTCGTCACATTTCGCTGCTGCGGCAATGGCATCGGATTCAGTCTTGGCCTTTTGGTCCGCGGCAAATTTCGCCATCGCCGTATTGTAGAACTTGGCGTACTTCGGCATATCGTTTACATTGAGGTTGCTGTCTATTACAAACTGCTTAAAAGAGTTTGCAAATTCCTCATTGTAGGGCGAACCTTCGGGAAGCCCGTCTTTCAAATTAACGTCCGCTAAGGCGGCGATGTCCTTTGTTTTACTTATACCGAGCAACTTATGGGCCTGCGCGGTAAATTCCGCCCTTGAAGTATCGTCCGGGAGCTTGTCAAGCGCAACAGGCAGCTTGAACGGCTTGCCCGCTGTCTTTTGGAGCTCGTAGTAACCGACAGTCATATCGTCCTGCGTCTCAAATTTACTTGCCGCCGTTTCAAACGCCTCTCTATTCTCGTCTGTTATTGACGGATGTTCAAAATCGGGTGCCCAGTGTTCCATAATTACTCCCTATTTCATAAATTACCTAACTTTTTAACCATCTTGTCTAAAGCAAATAATATCAAAATAAAAACTGCATCAAATAAAAAGATTAAACAAGCAAAGCCTATAATTTTAAGGAT
>Ga0307379_10004309_pt1 | contig 20353 bp, 12 predicted proteins | sample UN2MG_FD_202237 | JGI IMG/M metagenome (GOLD analysis project Ga0307379, IMG submission 202237) | Soil microbial communities from Risofladan, Vaasa, Finland - UN-2 | ecosystem: Environmental > Terrestrial > Soil > Coastal area > Acid sulfate soil | place: Finland: Risofladan, Vaasa | collected... | reverse complement strand
GCGGCATCGCCATCGGCTTTTCGGCCTGGCTGCAGGGCAAGGCCGGCGCCTGCGCTTCGGATGCCCTGGCCGAGACCGGCAAGGGTTTCGGCAACTACATCATGGTCCTGGGCCTGATCGAAACCGTGGCCCTGTTCGTGATGGTCTTCATGATGGGCGTGGTCGGATAAAGAAGGGTACAGAGTTCAGGGTCTAGGGTATAGGGAAAGACAAACGGGCAATAAGTTATCATGTTTTCTCTTTTCTAAACCTTTAACCTTACACCCTATACCTTACACCGAGATCTTTTTTTACTTAATACTTTCAATTTCAATAAAACTATTTACAATGAAGAGGTAATGGAATCATGTCAACAACAGCACAGGATATTTACCAAAACTTGGAGCTTATACGCCGGAAAACGCCGCTGGTGCACAACATCACCAATTACGTGGTCATGAACCTGACCGCCAACGCCTTGCTTGCCGTAGGCGCCTCGCCGGTGATGGCCCATGCCCGGGAAGAGGTCGAGGACATGGTCAATATCGCCTCGGCCCTGGTCATCAATATCGGCACCCTGAGCGCGCCCTGGATCGAATCCATGAAAAAAGCGGCCCGGCAGGCCCAAAAAAAGGGGATTCCCGTCATTTACGACCCCGTGGGCGCCGGCGCCACTCCGTACCGCACCCGAACGGTCCGCACCTTGATTCAAACCGTGCCGCCGGCCGTGGTGCGCGGCAATGCCTCGGAGATCATCGCCATCGCCGATGACGCTTGCAAAACCAAGGGCGTGGACAGCGCCGCCGCCGCTGAAGCGGCTCTGGACAGCGCCCGCTGGCTGAATGAAAAATACGGCTGCGTGGTCTGCGTCAGCGGCGCAACCGACTATATTGTCGATAAAAATGCCATGGCCATGATCAAAAACGGTCATGCGCTGATGCCAAGGGTCACCGGCCTGGGCTGCACGGCTTCAGCGCTTTGCGGAGCGTTCGCCGCCGTGAATTCCGACCATTATGCCGCCACCACCGCCGCCATGGCCGTGATGGGCATCGCCGGGGAGATCGCCGCGGAAAAAGCCAAGGGCCCGGCCAGCCTGCAGGTGGAATTCCTGGACGCGCTGTTCAACATGAAAAGCGAAGATATTCAAAAGCGATTGAAGATTTCATAAGGAATTGGGTAGGGGCGTTCCGCTGGAACGCCCAATTCTAGATTATCCTGTTTTGCTGACGATCGATCCAGGGCGACCCACCGGGTCGCCCCTACAGAATCGAATCCAAAAAAAATATTCTTTGATTATTTAAAAATCGCATTAACCGCCGCCACCCTGGCCTCGGTATCGTCCTGGAATTCGCGCACCATGGCCGCATATTTGGCCCCGGCCGCCTTTACCCCGGCCATGTTGTCCAGGTTGATGCCGCCAATGGCCACCAGGGGGACGGAAACCTCCGCCGCGATGCGCCGCAATCCGGCCAATCCGACCACGGGATATCCGACTTTGACCGGCGTGGCGAAAATGGCACCGACGCCCAGGTAATCAGCGCCCTGACTTTCGGCTTTCCTTGCCTCGGTCAGGGAAGAACAGGAAACGCCGATGATCATCCCGGGGGGCAGCAGGGAACGGGCGGCGGCAATGGCGACATCTTCCTGGCCCAGGTGCACACCATCGGCTTCGCTGAGCAGGGCGATATCGATCTGGTCGTTGACGATGAACAGCGCCCGGCATTCCCGGGTGATCTCGCGGATCTGGCGGGCCGTTTCCAATCTCCGGGCTGCGCTCGCATCCTTGTCGCGGTACTGAATGATGCGGGCGCCGCCGCGGCAGGCTTCCCGGGCCACCAGCAGGTGGTCATTGCTGGTCACGACATAGGCGCCCCCGGGCAAGTCCCGGAAACGCTGCCGCGACAGGATCGGCCGTCCGGCCCGTTCGATGATGCGTTTATGGCTGACAAAGGCGATCTCGGGAAGCTGCGACAGCGGAAAATAGGCGGCGGCCAGGGCATCGTCGCCGGCCCGCAGTTCGCCGCCGGCCGCATCAACCCTGAAGCCGGCCACCAGCACCGCCCGGTACAGGGGGTGCGGGCTCATCTCCATGCCGATCAGCTCCGTCACCCTGCCCTCGATCCCGGCCTCTTCGCGCAATTCGCGCAAGGCGCATTGCTCGGGGGTCTCATCCGTTTCCTGGAAACCGCCGGGCAGGCACCATTTGCCTTTTCCCGGCTCCACGGCGCGCTGCACCAGCAGCAGCTCCTGCCGCTCGTTGAACACTATGACCGCCGTGGCCGGCACCGGGTTCTCGTAGACCGGAGCCCGGCAGTCCGCGCAAAAGTTCCGCTCCCTGTTCTCCATGCTTCGCTTTTCCAGTTTTTTCCCGCAGCGTGGGCAGAATCGTTTTTCCATGGGCCGATCCCCTGCCGGTAGCGATCTTATCCGCTCGCACCGGTCGATTGGCAAAATCCAGTGTAAGCCAAAGGCGTTATGAAAACAACCCCGGCCGAATATTGAGACGGAAGCCGTTCCCGGCAATTGGAGTCAAGATCGGAAGTCAAAGCGCGTACAAAAAAATTGATGTTTCCCTGCTTTCCTGATAGAATCGAACCTCAGGATCAGCCGGCAAGGAAAGCATAGCCATTGAATATAGACAAAGAAAATTCAACATCTGAAGCCAATGTTTTTTACAAAGAAGTGAATCCGCATGGTTCACCCTGCGAGCAGGAACTGCAGATCCGTTACCTGAATCTCTCGCAGGTGGAGCCCGGGCGGATCGTCAACGATCGCTACCGGGTGGAAGGACTGATCGGCAGGGGCGGTTTCGGCATCGTTTTCGCCGGATTCGATTTGACCCTGAAAACCCGGGTGGCGCTGAAATTTTTCAACCCCGCTTTCCTTCCTGACGAAAAAAAATTCCTGCGCGTGCAGCGTGAGATCAATCTTTCCCGCAAGATCAGCGACCCGCGCATCATCAAGATCTTTTCCCTGGAGAACTGGTCGGGGATCTGGTTCATGGTCATGGAATGGATCCAAAGCCCCACCGTGAAAGACCTGCTCAGGGACAAGGGGCGTTTTGCCTGGGAGGAGTTTCAGCCCATATTTTATGAGATCCTCCGCGGGGTGGAGACACTGCATGCCCAGGGCATCATCCACCGCGACCTGAAACCGTCCAACATCACGGTGGACCGGGATGGGAAGATCAAGATCCTCGACTTCGGCCTGGCCAAGGAGATCGGCGACTTGGAAAAAACCTCCTCGGTCGGCGAGATCGTGGGCTCGCCCTTCTGCCTGTCTCCCGAGCAGATCCAGAACCGGGAGCTGGGGGTCGAATCCGACATCTACCAGCTGGGCATCCTGCTCTACCAGGCGCTGACCGGGGCCTACCCTTTCGCCGACACCAGCACCATGGGCCTGGTCCTCATGCACCTGAACCAAAAACCCGGGCGCATCCAGGACCGCGACATCCAGGTCCCCCGGGTAGTGGAGTTCGTGGTGGCCAAGGCACTGGCCAAGAAAAAACAGGATCGCTTCCGCAACGCGGTCGAAATGGGCGAGCGCCTGCGCAAAGGCAGCGTACCTCTGCTGCATTCCCTGGCGCGCCACTTACCCAAGGTTTTGCGCCGCGCGGCGGCCCTGGCCGCGATACTGCTCATTGCCTATGCGGCGTATATCCAGACCCTGGGGTCCCGGGCAGTGCATTCCTTGGAAACCGGCAAAACCGTGGTGCGGGCACAGAATCGTTTTGGCAGAACCGTCTGGCAAAAGGATTTTGCCCCCTTCGGCGTCCATTTGGCCTATATTGTCCACAAAACGAGACCTTGGGACTGGCAAAGCGAGCAGAACCCGGTAAATAATCTCAAGCTTTCCTTCTTGAGCAACCTGCAAGATCAACCGTCTTCGCTTACCATGGTCTTCCTCTCCCATCCCGGCAAAGGGATTTTCGCCGGGGACAGCTCGGTCAATTCTGACCGGATCGACAACCAGTTGGCCATCCTTAACCCCAGGGGAAAGCTGCTCGGCCAGGAACCCTATGGCAAAACGTTCAACCTGACCCCCTACGATTTCGCCCCGGTATTTTCCATGGCCAATTTCAAGAAGCTGGAAAATGGCGAAGATGGGGAAAATCTGGCTATGTTCCAATTCCAGAATTTCCAGGGCATGTATCCGTCAGCCCTGGTTTTTGGCAAGGACGGAGCGTTTTCGGTGTTATGCAGCCCCGGTTCGATCGAGGAAACCCAAGTCCTGAAAAACAACGCCAGTGAAGTATCCCTGCTGGTCCTGGGCGCCAACAACCTGGTCTCGCATCTGGCCTACCTGACCGAATGGAACGTCTCCTCGCTAAAAGAGCGCCACCGGGAAATTTTCCCAAGTTACAATCTCGACTTCGACTCTTCACCGGCGGACTTTCTGGTCTTTGTTCCCCGCCCCAGCCAGATCACTGAAAACCACTGGCTCAGCCAGGGCCGGGTGGTCCTGTTCGACAAACAGGAACGCGAGGCCATCACCGTACATCGCGACGGCAAACTGGAAGTGAAGCGCAAGGGACAGATCCTGATTTACCGGGACCGGCCGGAAATCCTGGCCCGGGTCAACGGCCTGATCAATGATAGCTTTCAACAGAAAACCATCCGCCGCAATCCTGAGAAAGCGCTGGAGTTGATCGGCAAAGCCGTCGATCTGCCAGTACAGAATCCCTACTTGAGATCGGCGCTCCTCTACCTGAAAGGGGACTGCGAAACCGGCATGGGCCGGTACGAGGCCGGGAAAAAGAGCCTGGAAGAAGCATTGCAATATTTCCCGCGCAACAATGACGCGATGCAAAGGCTCCTGGAGATCATTTTTTTCGAACAAGGACCGCTGCCGGCCATCGAAACCATGGAGCGATCCTATTCCCAAAGCCGGAATTTTTTCGGCCTGGCCAACGTGGGCATGCGCCTTTTCCTGGGCAACCTCCACCTGGCCGCGGGGCAGATGGAGAAAGCGAGAGAGTACTTCGAGAAGATCTACCAGGAGAATTATCCTTATGCCAGGAACCCCCTTTCCGGGATCCTGGAGATGTTCAAGGGAAATTATTCGCAAGCCTACCGCACTCTTCACCAGGGCGAGACCCAGCCGCCCGCTTTTTTCATCGTCAGGGAATACAGGCTGTTCCTGGCCCGCAGCATGATCCTGGCCCAGGCGGAGCCAACCCGCGCCCGCTGGATCCTGGAAGACCTGGCCAAATACTCTTTGCGCCAAGGCCACATGACCGAGGTCTCCCTGTGCTTCCTCCTGGCCCGCGAAGGAAAAATGGAAGAGGCCGGAGAGAGGATCGGCCCGGCTTTCGAAAAATTAAAAAAAATGGCGGCGGGCGACTTCGAGACCCGGATCTGGTTCTGGTATGACGCCTACATCTACGCCAGGACCATGGAACTCCTGGGCAACCCCCGCGAGGCCCGCAAAGGCTACCGGGCCTGCCTGGAGGCCAACTCCCATACCGCCCTGGCCGCAGAAGCGCGCCAGGCCCTGGCCCAGAGCAAAGAAAAATAAGCGCGGCACCACTTTGACCGGCAGTGCCGCTCCTTGCGGTTATCTCGTGATTCTCAGGACGTCGCCTTGACCCGGTCTTCCTGGGACAAAGCGGCCAGTTTTTTCACTTCGGCCGCATCCAATTTCAATCCCTTGGCGACTCGCTCGCCATATTCGGGATCGGCCTTGTAAAAAATGGCGCACTGGCGCAGCTGGATGCGCTTTTGGGCATGGCCCAGGTGGCCGACGATATTGCTCACCAGGTGCTCGCGGTCCAACTCGCTCATGACCTTGCGATAAAGATCACCCGCCTGCACAAAATCCACATCGCCCAGTACGTAAGCGTGGCGCATGGCCTGACCGGATATGTCGATGGCCGGGGGTGCCAGAGTGGGATCGGGCTCCGGGCCGCCGAAGCTGTTGGGCCAGTAATTCGGTCTGCCGCCGCCATTGCCGTCCAGGCGCATGGCGCCGTCGCGCTGGTAGCTGTTCATGGCCGCCTTGGGGGCATTGATCGGCAGCAGGTGGTAGTTGGCGCCGAGCCGGTGGCGGTGGGTGTCGTGATAGCTGAACAATCGGCCCTGCAGCATCTTGTCCGGGGAGGAGGCGATGCCGGGGACAAAATTGGCAGGTGAGAAGGCGGCCTGCTCCACTTCGGCGAAATAGTTTTCCGGGTTGCGGTTCAGGACCATGCGGCCGAAAGTGAAGGGCGGGAAATCGGCGTGCGGCCAGACCTTGGTGACGTCGAACGGATCGAAACGATAGGTTTCGGCCTGCTTGGGGGTCATCACCTGCACCTCTACGCGCCAGGAAGGGAATTCGCCGCGGGCGATCGCCTCATGCAGGTCGCGGGTTGTGCAATCCGGGTCAATGCCGCGCATGCGCTCGGCCTCCTCGCCGCTGAAGTTCTTATTGCCCTGTTCGGTCTTGAAGTGCAGCTTGATCCAGAAGTGTTCGCCTTTCTGGTTGTACCACATGTAGGTGTGGCTGGTGTAGCCGTTCATGTTGCGGAAGCTCCTGGGCGTGCCCCGGTCGGAGAACAGGATGGTCACCTGGTGGATGGACTCGGGCGTCAGGGAGAGGAAGTCCCAGAACATGTCGGCATCCTTGAGGTTGGAGGCCGGGTTGCGTTTCTGGGTATGGATGAAGTCGGGGAATTTCAGTGGGTCGCGGATGAAGAAAACCGGCGTATTGTTCCCCACCATATCGTAGTTTCCCTCCTCTGTGTAGAACTTCACGGCGAAGCCGCGCGGGTCGCGCTCGGAATCGGCCGAGCCCCTTTCGCCGCCCACGGTGGAAAAGCGCACGAACACATCGGTCTTCTTGCCCGCTTCGGAAAGGAACTTGGCCCGCGTGTACCGGCTCACATCGCCGCTTACCTCAAAGGTTCCGTGCGCCCCGGCACCCTTGGCGTGTACCACGCGCTCGGGAATCCGTTCGCGGTCAAAATGGGCCAGTTTTTCGGTCAGGTGCGCGTCCTGGATCAGCAGCGGCCCCTTGGTCCCGGCGGTGACCGAATTCAGGTCGTTGTCCACCGGCATGCCGAACCCGGTGGTCAGGGTTTTCTTTTCATTTTTTTTCATATGCTCTCTCCTTGCTTATTTTTTTATTTCTGCATGCATCTTCATTCCCGCTTCCGAAGATGCGGCAGACAATGTTTGCCTTAGGCAATCCACCCTTACTTAATAGTATGTACTATTTTTTTTTATAAACCAACATTTGTCCCAATCATTCTTTTTTTACGACCCAGGAACGATTGGAGCTGGGCGGCGGTACCTGATATAATGGCAGCCGATGGCTGAAAAATCGATCACCGAAATCGCCCGGCTCTGCGCCGACTGCGGCACCTGCCAGTCGGCCTGCCCTGTCTACGCGGCCGAGCTCACCGAGCCCAATTCGCCGCGCGGCAAGGTCAACCTGATCAAGGCGCTGGACGACGGCCGCCTGGAGGCCGGCAGCCGCAACCGCGCCCTGCTCTACCAGTGCCTGGTCTGCGGCGGCTGCGAGAGCGCCTGCCCCAACGGCGTCGAATTCACGTCCATGATGATCAATCACCGCAACCGGGCCTCGGGCGGCAAGCGCATCCCCCGGTTGAAAAAAATGCTCCTTTTTTTCTACCAGGGATTCATCCTGCGCAAGGTCCTCTGGCTGCCCCGGCTCCTGGCACGTACTCCGTTCAAAAAAAAATTCTTCCTGCCGTCGTTCCAGGTCACCAACCTGAAAAAGTTCATCACTCATGACAAGGGAAAGAGCTACGACGTATTGCTCTTCCCCGGCTGCGTGCTGACCTATTTCTACTCGGAAAAAATTGCCGCCATCAAGGCCCTGCTCGAGAAACAGGGTTTTTCGGTGGCCTATCCGCCGAAACTTCAATGCTGCGGTTTCCCCTACCTTTCGCAGGGGTGGAATGATAAATTCGCTTCCCTTGCCGAAAAAAATCAAAAAATATTCGCCGCCTACAAATTCAAATACCTGGTCGTCCCCTGCTCCACGGGCGTGCTGGCTTTTAAAAAATATTACGACCTGCCGGGAATCGAAATTTTTGAATTGAGCGAATTTCTTTTTAAATTCCGCCCCGACGCCGCCATCGACCCGAATTTCGCCAAGCCGTTCCCGGGGCCCTTCACCTACCACGACCCCTGCCACAACCTCAAATCACTGAAACTGCAGAGGGAGGCGCGCCATTTTCTCGAGCAATTCGGCGACCGCTACCGGGATGATGCCTCGGCGCTGTGCTGCGGCTTCGGCGGTATTTTCAAGGTCGGTTTCCCGGCCACTTCGGCAAGGATCCTGGACAAAAAAACTGACAAACTGGATGAGCTCGGCGCCGCCGCCGTGGTCACCTCCTGCCCCGGCTGCTACTTGCAATTGAAGGAAAGGTTGCCCATTCCCGTTTACTTTTTCAGCGACATATTTAACAAATAGCGTGATTCACGATTTGATGGAAGCTTGAAGTTAATGAGTTCAAAGGTAAAAGGGTTGAAGGGTTAGACGCAATCAACCGAAAGTTACTTTCCCTGTTGAATCCTTCAACTCTTCAACACTTCAACCCTTCAACATCCCAAGGTGTTTGACATTCATTCCCCAAATACTTACTATTCAAGGCAAGGAGCCCCCATGATCGTAGAACTGGAAAAATTAACGGTTAAATGTCTTTTGGAAAGGACTTTCGATCAATACGGCAGCATGCCCTCCATCGCTTTCGCCGGCGAGCAGCCCATTGTCTACCTGCAGCTGAAGCAGCAGATCCAGGAAGTCGCCGCCAGCCTGCTGGCGCGCGGCATCCAGAAAGGCGACCGGGTGGCCATCATGGGCGAAAACTGCCCGAACTGGGTCATCGCCTACCTGGCTATCACCTCCATGGGCGCCGTGGCTGTACCGATCCTGACCGGCTTCCCCGATACCGATACCCGCCATATTTTGCGCAACTCCGAAGCCCAGGGCATCTTCATCGAGCCAAAGCAGCACGGCAAACTGGAAGGCATGGACGACTCAACCCTGAAGTTCATCTGTAACCTGGAGAACATGGAGTTCGAAGATCTGCAGAAGCCGCATGCCGGCTTGATCGGAAAAACGCTGGCGCTTTTCAAACGCGGCCGTGCCAAGAGCGCCGCCGACACCGAGGCCCAGGTCGAAGTGGCCGAACCCGAGGCCGAAGACCTGGCGGTCATTATCTACACTTCCGGCACCACCGGCCATTCCAAGGGGGTCATGCTCAGCCAGCGCAACATCGTTTTCGATGTGGTCAACGGCATCGAACGCTTCCCGATCAATGCCAACGACCGTTTCCTCTCCATTTTGCCTCTGGCCCATACTTTCGAAGCCACGGGCGGCATGCTCTGCCCGATCGCCATCGGCGCCAGCATCTATTACATGCAGGGTTTGCCTACGCCGCAAAAACTCCTGGCAGCCATGGAAACCGTAAAACCGACCGCGGTCCTGACCGTGCCCCTGGTCATCGACAAGATCTTCCGCAAAAAGATCCTGCCGCAGATCCAGAGCAAGCTCATCATCAACAAGCTATATCCATTGGCCTTTTTCCGCAAAAAACTGCACCAAGTGGCCGGCAAAAAACTGGTCCAATCCTTCGGCAATAAGCTGCGTTTTTTCATGTTCGGCGGCGCCTCCCTGAACGAAGACGTGGAGGTGTTCCTGCGCGACGCCGGCATCAGTTATTCCACCGGCTACGGCATGACCGAAACCGCCCCGATCATGACCATCAACCCCTTCGGCCAGGTAAAAGTAGGTTCATGCGGCAAACCCATCCCGGGCATCGAAATGTCCATCCACGAACCCGACGTCCAGAGCGGCATCGGCGAGATCATCGTGAAAGGTCCCATCGTCATGTCCGCGTATTACAAGAACCCCGACGCCACGGCCGAGGTCTTTTTGCCGGGAGGATGGCTGCGGACCGGCGACCTGGGTTTTTTCGACGCTGAGGGCTACCTGTTCATCAAGGGCCGCTGCAAGAACGTCATCATCGGCCCTTCCGGTGAAAACATCTATCCCGAGGCCATCGAGCAAAAGATCCTGCAGGAACCCTATTTCCAGGAGGTCGTGCTCTTCGAGGACAACGGCCGGCTGCTGGTCAAGGCCTACCTCGATTATGACGTCCTGGACCGCGAGTTCGAGCGCAGCAAGCTCGACGATGCCGAAGCTGGCAAGCTGACCGAGGACATCCTGGAACAGGCGCGCCAGCGCATCAACCTGCAATTGCCGGCTTTCTCGCAGATCGCCAGGATCATGGAGCATCCCGAACCCTTCGAAAAGACGCCGACCAACAAGGTCAAGCGCTACCTGTATATCACCCGCGGCAAATAACGGTCGCCATCACTGGATGTCACTGACAAAAACCTTTTATATGCTGAAAGACGCGGAATTGCGCACCAGCGAAATGTACGCCATGGTCGGCCTGAGCCTGGCCATCACCCGCCCCGAACTGTCCGACCTGTTCAACGAGCTGGCCGAGGAGGAAAAAGTGCACGCCCGGCAGATCGAGATGTTGCAGCGCATCTTCCTGGACAGCAAGGACGCCTTCCTGGAGGACGCGGAGGCCGAGAGGGTCATCGGCGAATTCCTGCAGAACCTGGACATGATCAAGAACTATTTCATCCAGCACAACGCCGACATGCGCCCCAGGGACCTGCTGAACCTGGCCATCGACCTGGAAAAGCACCTGGTCGAAAGCCACGGCACTTTTTTCATCAAGATTATGGATGAATCGGTCAAAAAGCTCTTCACCAGCCTCAATTCGGGCAACGAAGCCCACCTGCGCAAGCTGGAGGCCTTCCGGCCCGACTGAGCAACTGTCACAGGCGCCTGATCGTTTCCCCTCCCTTCAGCCGTGACAGCAGCCGGGCCACGGTGACCTTTTCGACGGGGTGGACAAGCTTGGGAGCGATCTCGAACAGCGGCACCAGGACGAAACCACGTTCGTGCAGCCGCGGGTGCGGCACGGTCAGTTCCGGAGTGGCGATGACCAGGTCGCCGGCCAGCAGGATATCGATATCGATCGGGCGGTCCCGGTAATGGGAATTTTCCAGGTCGCGCTCCTGCGCCGCCTCGTGTTCCCTGCATTTCGCCAGCAGTTCCGGCGGGGCCAGCTGCGACTCCAGGGCCAGGACCATGTTCAGGAACAGCCCGGAGCCGGGCATGCCCAGCGGCGTGGTTTCATAGACAGCCGACCTTTTCAGCACCCGGCCGCAGCCCTGCAAAAATTCCACGGCCTTTTCGATGTGTCCGCCACGGTCGCCCTGGTTCGATCCCAACCCCAAATGATACACGATCACCCCGCGCCGCGGTCGGACCACCCCACCGCGGCGGTAACCGTAAGGCAAGCAGCCGGACTTTGTTTTTCTTTCCGCCATGTTTTCCCGTCGCCGACCATCATAGTCAAAGCACCGGCAAAAAACAAGACGCGGTGAAGGACGGGGGACATGCTTGAACAAAAAATGCCGCGGCACGTATACACATTCTTCGGAAATCAAATTGAACACTATAGACTCATCAACTCAGCGCCGCACGTATTCCCATGCAACCCATCAATATAAAAAAAATTCCAAACCCATTCAAATCAAAGGAGGTAATATGAAAAAGCAAGTTCTCCGCTGCGCGACCGTTCTGCTGGCGGCCACGCTGCTGCTGGCGGCCGCACCCGCCAAAAAGGAAGCGGCCAAGAATTCCGACCCGTTCTCCGGGCTGAAGTTCCGCTCCATCGGCCCGGCCTACACGTCCGGCCGCATCGCCGACTTCGCCGTCAACCCGGCCAACCCCAAGCAATACTACGTGGCGGTCGCCAGCGGCCATATCTGGAAGACCGAAAACGCCGGCATCACCTGGACTCCGATTTTCGACAATTACGGAGCCTACGCCATGGGCTGCCTGGCCATGGACCCCACCAATCCCAGCGTAGTCTGGGCCGGCACGGGCGAAAACAACCACCAACGCGCCCTGGGCTACGGTGACGGCGTTTACAAAACAGTGGACGGCGGCAAAAGCTGGAAGAACATGGGCCTGAAGGATTCACGCCAGATCGGCATGATCCTGATTCATCCCAAAACCCCTGATACCGTCTATGTCGCGGCGGAAGGGTCAGCCTGGGGTCCGGGCGGCGACCGCGGCCTGTACAAAACCGCTGACGGCGGCCTGAACTGGAAAAAAGTGCTGCACATCAGCGAGAACACCGGCATTAATTGCATGGTCATGGATCCGCGCGACCCCGACGTGATCATTGCCTCCTCGGAACAGCGCCGGCGCCACGTCTTCACCAAGATCGGCGGCGGTCCGGAATCGGCCATTCACAAAACGGTCGACGGCGGAGTCACCTGGCACAAGGTCACATCGGGACTGCCTGCGGTCGATATGGGCGGCATCGGCCTGGCCATCTCCCCGGTCAATCCCGACGTGGTCTACGCCATCATCGAAGCGGCCGGGGACGAGGGTGGTTTTTTTCGTTCCAATGACCGCGGCGAATCGTGGAGCAAGATGGGCCCGCATACCGCCCAGGGTCAATATTACAATGAGATATACTGCGACCCCAGCGATGTGAACAAAGTCTACTCTGTGGAAACCGTTTCCCGGGTAACGGCCGATGGCGGCAAGACCTGGACCCGCCTGAGCTTGAAATGCCGGCACGTGGACGACCACGCCCTGTGGATCGATCCCCGCGACACCGCCCATTTCATGATCGGCGGCGACGGCGGCATATATGAAACCTATGACGACGGCGAAAACTGGCTGTTCAAAAACAATTTGCCGGTGACCCAGTTCTACCGCGTGGCCGTGGACGAATCCCTGCCTTTCTATTATATTTACGGCGGCACCCAGGACAACAACAGCATGGGCGGCCCCTCGCGCAACACCAGTTCCGACGGCGTCACTTCCGACGAGTGGTTCGTCACCTGCGGCGGCGACGGTTTTTTTTCGCAGATCGACCCCCAGGATCCCAACATCGTCTACGCCGAGTGGCAGTACGGCAACATCGTCCGTTATGACCGCAAAAGCGGCGAAAGTTTTGTCATCAAACCCCAGCCTGGCAAGGACGAAAAAACCTACCGCTGGAACTGGAACACGCCGCTGCTGCTCAGCCCCCACGCCAATACCCGCCTTTACTGCGCCGCCAACAAGGTATTCCGCAGTGACGACCGCGGCGATTCCTGGCAGGTGATCAGCGATGACCTGACCGCCCAGATCGACCGCAATACCTGGCCGGTGATGGGCAAATACTGGGGCGCCGATGCCGTAGCCAAGGACGTATCCACCTCGCTCTACGGCACCATCGTTTCCCTCGATGAATCGCCCCTCAAGGAAGATCTCCTTTACATCGGAACCGATGACGGCGTGATCCAGGTGAGCGAAAATGCCGGCAAGCAATGGCGCAAGACCGACAAGTTCCCCGGCGTCCCCGCCAACACCTATGTCAGTGACATTCTCCCATCCCGCTTCGACGAGAACACCGTCTATGCCTCTTTCGACAACATCCTGCGCGACGATTTCAAGCCCTATCTCCTGAAAAGCAGCGACAAGGGCAAAACCTGGAAGTCGATCGCCGCCAATCTGCCGGCCAACGGCACCGTGCATACCATCGCCCAGGACCATGTCAACTCCGAGCTGCTTTTTGCCGGCACCGAATTCGGTGTGTTCTTCAGCGCCGACGGCGGCAAGGAATGGACCCAGCTGAAGGCCGGCATCCCCACCGTCGCCGTCAGGGACATCGCCATCCAGCGCCGCGAGAACGACCTGGTACTGGCCACCTTCGGCCGCGGTTTCTACGTCCTGGACGATTACACCCCGCTGCGCCTTTTCCAAAGCGAAATCCAGAAAAAAGAGATTCACCTGTTCCCGGTCAAGGACATCCTGATGTACATCCAGACCTCGATGAAGTACGGCCAGGGCGCCACCTATTTCACCGCTCCCAATCCCGACTATGGCGCCACTTTTACTTATTATCTAAAGGAGGCCTATCAGACCAAAAAGCAGATACGGCAGAAAAAAGACAAGGAATTGTTCGAAAAAGGCAAGCCCATACCCAATCCCAGCTGGGAAGAGCTCCGCCTGGAGGAGTTGGAGACCGCACCCTACCTGTTATTCACCATCAGCGATGCCGAAGGCAACGTCGTTCGCGAACTGCGCGCCCAACCGGCCAAGGGCATCAACCGCCTGACCTGGGACTTGAGCTATCCCTCGCCGTTCCCAACCAAGGCCGAAAGCAAATTCAATCCCCTGGCCAAGGATGATAGCGGCCTGATGGCCATACCCGGCAAGTACAAAGTGACCGTGGCCAAAGTGATCGACAACGTGGTCACACCGCTGGGTGAAAACCAGGAATTTGCGGCCGGAATCCTGGCCAATGTGACCCTGGCGGCCCCGGACCGGCCCGCCCTGGTGCGCTTCCAGCGCCAGGTAGCCGAACTGACCCGGATATTGCAGGGCGCCATGGAACTGGCCGGGGAATTGAACGGAAAGCTGGCGCGCATCAAGCAGACCCTGGTGACCATACCCAGGGGCACAGCCTCGCTGATGGCCCAGGCAACGGCCGCTGAAAAGAAACTGGATGAAATCATATACGCCATCCGCGGCCTGGAGCCCAAGGCCAGCGACGAGGAGATTCCGCCGACGCACGTGCCTATTTGGTCGCGTCTCTCAACCATCATCTACAACCAATACGCAACCACGGCCGATCCCGGCAAAAGCCAGAAGGACGGCGTCGAGATCGTCAAGGAGGAACTCGCGCCGCTGCTGCTCAAGCTTAAAACCATCGTCCAGGAAGATCTCCCCAAGCTGGAAAAGGAATTGGACGCCGCCCGCGCTCCCTGGACGCCGGGCCGGCTGCTGGAATTACCGGAATAAACGAAGCGATTTGCAACAGGGACGGGTCTTAAAAAACCCGCCCCTGTTTTTTCTGTTTCCCCTGCAGATTGACAAGACCTGCGAATCCAGCAAACTATCCCGGTTCGATGACAAGAATTTTCTGGGTCACTTCCCGAAGATCTTTACTTGATCCGGAGATTCTTGAACCGGGCGACCAGTTGACTGCGGTTCTTTACTTCAAGTTTCTGGAATATTCGGTACACGTGGTTCTTTACCGTGCCAAGGGAAATGAACAGCTCGTCTTCGATCTCCTTGTTGCTTTTGCCTTTGAGCAGCAACTGGATGATCTCTTTTTCCCTTTTTGAAATATGGCGCTTATTGAAATAATGATCCATGGCCGCTTCGGTCTTGATGCGCGCGGCCAGGCGCTGCATGCGGGTGCGGTACCAATAGATAAAAAGGACGATGGCCGCCAGCGTCAGCAAGCCCCGGAACCACCACGTATGCCAGAAAGGCGAGCGGATTTGCAGGGCCAGCGAGATGCCGTTCTCGTTCCAGATTCCCTCATTGTTCGATCCCCTGACCCGCAGCCGGTAGCGGCCCGGTTTCAGGTTATCCAGGGTGACCGTATGGTCGAAGCCCAGGTCGTTCCAGGCGTCGTCGCGGCCGTCGAGGCGGTAGGCGTACTGGTTCTTGTCGGGGCGAATATAGCTCAGGGCGGCGAACGAAAAGGTCAGGCTGTTCTGGTTGTAGGGCAAAACAATTTCTTCCGCCAGGCTGACGGCTTTTTTCAGCGGTGACGCGGAGCCGATCGCCACCGGTCGGTTGTGGATGCGGAGTTCGGTGAACGCCAGGGGCGGGACGTAGCGGTTGGCCCGGGCCTGCCAGGGTTTGATGGAAAGCAGCCCCTGTGAGCCGCCGAAAAAGATCTCGCCGTCCTGCCGGCGCAGGCAGGAGTTGTAAATGAACTGGATGGGCGGGACGCCATCGCGGCTGTCGAACTCGGAGAAGGTCCGCGTCTGCATGTTGAAGCGCGACAGGCCGCCGCTGCTGCTGATCCAGAGGTTCTCGGCATCGTCCTCGACAATGCCCAGGATGAAATTGCGCAGCGTGGACCCGGGGGCGCTGTAATGCTCGAAATGCATGCCGTCGCTCGCCGCCATCATCAGGTTGAGGCCGTTGGAGGTCCCGACCCAGAGGCGTCCTTGCCCATCCTGGTGCAGCATCATTACGTAGTTCTGCGTCTCCCTGCTCGGGTCCGGCGGATCGAGAAAATAGCGTGCGAACTTGTCGCGGTCCCGATCATACAGGTTCAGCCCGCTCTCCGTGCCGATCCAGATATTGCCGTCGCGATCCTCCAGGATGGGATTGACATGGCTGTTGCTCAGGCTGCCGGGATCGGCGGCAGCGTGCCGGTAGCGCTTGAAAGTGCGGGTCTGCCGCTGCCAGCGCAGCAGGCAGAAATCGGAACCGATCCAGACATCGCCCCGGGAATCTTCCCGGATCGAGGCCACATGGGTAAAGCCAAGGGTGGAGGGATCATCGGCCCTGGCCGGGAATAGTTCCTTCCTTCCCGTCTGGGGATCGAAGCGGACAAGGCCGCCTGCGGTGGCCGCCCACAGCTCGCCCTGGCGGGTCAGGCAAAGAAGGCCGACAGTGTTAAAATTCGTCGGGCCCGGGCCGGCCGCATCCAGGGAAAAACGCTCGGCCGCTCCGCTGGCGGGGTCGTAGCGATAGAGCCCGGCGGGGCCGGCGCCGATCCAGAGCCATCCGCCCGGGTCCTCGGCCAGGCCGTTGATCCTGAATTGCCCCGGCGCGTCCTGACCGGGGCTGAAATTCACGTGCTGGCGAAAAAGCGTGGGTTGAGGCTTGAACTTGAGGATGCCGCGGCCGAGGACGCTGACCCAGCAGACCCCGGAGCGGTCGTAAAAAATTCCATTTATGACCTCATCGCGGCGGTTGCCCTCCCCGTTGAACTGGTCCTGCAGAACGACCCGCTGCCAGGAGCCCCGGCGCATATGGAACATGTAGAGGCCCAGGTGGGTGCCCACCAGCAGCATTTCAGGTTCATTGGGGCATTCGTTGATGAAATAGACACGGTTGGAATAAGGATCGGGCCTCTCCGCGGCGGGCAAGCGGAACCGCTGCCAGGAATTGCGCTGGGGATCGAAGCGCTGGAGGTAGTTCTTGTCTGTGCCGACCCAGATGATTCCCGGCTGCCCTTTCGATTCAAAAATCTCATACACGCTGTTATCGCCGATGCTGTTTGCGTTTTGCGGGTCATGCCGGTACACCTCGAACCGCTCCGACTCGGGCAGAAAGCGATGGAAGCCGTCGGCCGTGCCCACCCATATCCGCTGGCGGGAATCCTCGAGCACCATGCGCACGCTGTTGTTGTTCAGGGTGCCGGGCCGCGCGGGATCGCTGCGGAAGCTTCTGCATTTTCCCGTATTCGTGTCGAACAGGCCAAGCCCGCCTTCTGCGGTCGCCACCCACAGGAAACCGGGCCTGGCCTTCCAGTTGCACAGGAAAAAGACGCTGTTCCCGCTGAGAGAATCGGGGTCCCCGGGATCGTGCAGGTAAGTGGAAAAGGTCTCGCTGGCGAAATGGAAACGGTTCAGGCCCTTGGCGGTACCAAGCCAGAGGTCTCCCTGGGCATCCGCGTCGATGGCCAGGATAAAGTCGCTGCTCAACGGGAGGGGCAGCGTGTTGGCGCGGCGGAAAACCTTGTAATGAAAACCGTCGTGACGCACCACACCGAGATTGGTGCCGAACCAGATGAATCCAAGCCGGTCCTGTACCATGGAAAAGACCCATTCGGCCATCATGCCCGAGTCCGAGGTGATCAATTCGGCGGGGACGGTCACGGTCTGCGACCGGTTCGCCAAAGGAAAAAAGGCCAGGAGGCCAAGGCAAAGGAAAAAGCAGGCCCCGGTCTTCACGGCTTGCCCGCGGTCCTTATTTGTCCGTTTTTCTGCAGGAACAATTTCTTCACCTGGGATAGATTGTATGAAGAACGCATCGGCAAGTCAAGCCGGACCGGCCGCAATCAATCCCGGTGAAAGGATCGGGCCGGCCTACTCTATTTCAAAAAGCAGGTGGTTGGCCAAGATGTTGTCCCCCTCGTGCACGCCCAGGGTCTTGACGGTCCCTGACTTGGGGGCGCGGATCTCGTTCTCCATCTTCATGGCCTCGTGGATGAGCACGATGTCGTTCTCCTCGACCCGGTCCTGGACGCTGAAAAATATCTTCTTGATGTAGCCGGGAATGAAGCTCTTGACCACGCCGGACTTGGAGGCGCTGACCGGCTTCTCCTTGTAGTAGAACAGGCTGTCGATCTTGAGCAAAGAGACGGAATAGGTCAGGATCTTGCCGATGAACGGATCATACATCGGCGTGACCCGGGCCCCGGTGTAGAGCGTGGTCTTGAAGACGTTGCGGATGGTCGAGTAGTGGAAAAAATGGTTGATCTGGCCGGTGGAGGGCAGGAAGTTGTTGTAGGGGTCCTCGGCCATCAGCGAGACCAGCAGCACATGGGGCTTGGGCTTATCTATACTTTTCGTAAAGAAGAACTGCTGCTCTTGGTGGTAAAAATCGGCCACCGCAAAGACATTTACGACGACTTAAATAAAATCAATATTAAATCTTAGTTCCGCTCGCAACCTTTTCCCTGGCCAATTCCCCACATTAATATCTTTAATCGGTTTTCTCATATTTCTTATCAAACAAATTCACTTTTTCATAGTCCGTCCCTCATGCCTCATGCCTTCCTTTTATTTCACGCCTGATCTCTTTTTTCAAGGTGAAAGCAAGTTAACTTAAGCCCCATATACTCAAGGTCAATAACCGGACCGGGATTCATTGTACGAGCCAACTCAAGTAACAGGGCCTTATTGTGCGGATCTAGTTCAAACATAACCCACACACACTTTCCACGATGCTTCATGATAGTATCCCTTGCGCTCTTGCCCACGGCGCGCGCCTCGAGATCGAGAGTAGTTCCCGGATACAGGCTCCAGTCAATCCAAAAAGGATGGAGATCCCGGATGATCGGAAAGGACTGAATTACTGCACGTGGTTTCCAAAACCGCAGGTAGTACTCTTGGGAGCTGCGATAAGAGCAAGCCATCACGAGCACGTCGCCATCATTCAGGGTGGCGGCAAGGTACTTGGCAATGTTCCGCTCCTGGGATCGGGTATCCAATCTGAGATCGACCTGGAGCGGCAATAGCGCTAACCCGACAAAGGCAATCAAGGTGCCAACAGCAATCCGGCAAGGCAGCGCCGCTACTCCGGCAGCGATCAAGATAAGGAAAAATGGGAGAGCGGCGGAATCCACTCGCCCTACAATATAGACCGGCGAGATAACGAGGGAGTAGACAAAGATTCCGAACAGGGGCGTTAACGAGGCCAGAACCAAGGCCGTTGCGCCCTCAGGAAGTCGCCAGCTTTCACGATGCCTGAAGCCCAACCCGATAAGAAGCACTGAGAGCCCCAGGGCTGGCCAGACGGTCCAGTACAGATCCCGCACGTGGTTCCGTATCGGGGGCATGGCCCCATGGGAAAGGGCTGCCAGTGAGCGTCCAATTTGCCAAGGGAACTCGTGCTGCCATAACGGATGGAGCCAATTATACTCAATGGAAATGGCTGCAGACCGCGATATCACCGAAGAAAGCCAAGGCAGGTAGCCCACTGCTGCCACAGCGAGCGCCATGGCGAGCGCGGCAAAGGCGGCTCGCCTTTGTGGCGCCCGAACAGTCAGCACGAGGCCAGCAGCGAGGACTCCTGCCGCATAGACGGCTCCAATGTCGTGGGTGTATAGAACGGCAAGCATGGCCATGCCGGCTATGATTCCAGTTCCCATTGTCGGACGCCTGGCGAGATGGACAATTGCCCACAGCGCAATAAGCGTGGCAAGAGTAAGTAAAGTATAATTGCGCGCCTCTCGGCTGTAATGCACGTGAAGTGGGCTCACCGCCAATAGAAAGGCCGCAATAAGGCCGGCGCGGGCCGATACGATTTTCCGTGTTGTCGCCCAAAGCAGGGCAACAGCCAAGATTCCCAGAAGTGCCGAAGAGAAACGCATGCACCATTCCGACTGAATTGTGGCGGAGACGAAAAGCTTCTGAACCAAGTAATACAACGGGGCCTGGTGTTCGGCGGCAAGTTGCGGAACCAGTTGTGACAGCGGGAGAACGGTTCGAACAGCGCCGTGGCACTCATCGGTCCATAGCCCATCACGACCGAGAGCCACAAAACGAAGGAGTGCCGCAAGCATAAGAATCATGATTATGGCCAGCCGCTCGGCAGTTAAAGAACTAAGCGAAAAACGGTTCTTCCCCATTCGAAAATTCTATGTAAATTCCAATCCCATGTCAATTACTGTGAGTAAATTGTGCCGGAGGAATCGGCAGCTCCCATTAGAGAATACGTATCAAGTAAATGGGAAATAAAAAAGTGTGGCTTTCTATAGTTGGCCCCGATGTTTGTGTATAATGGCTTCATGCCTGAGCGCCGCCTCACCCTTCTCTACTCCGCCGACATCTTCACTGGCTCGCTGCTCCTTTTC
>Ga0307379_10004308_pt1 | contig 20353 bp, 27 predicted proteins | sample UN2MG_FD_202237 | JGI IMG/M metagenome (GOLD analysis project Ga0307379, IMG submission 202237) | Soil microbial communities from Risofladan, Vaasa, Finland - UN-2 | ecosystem: Environmental > Terrestrial > Soil > Coastal area > Acid sulfate soil | place: Finland: Risofladan, Vaasa | collected... | reverse complement strand
TGGAGTAATGGAAACTCCCATACCCCCACACCCCCATACTCCCATACTCCCATACTATTCTTCCCATCACCTTTTCTGGTACATCAATAAATCGTTCGCCCGCTTGGCTGCTAGTTCGCAGACATCCTTGGCAGATTGGGTCCCCAGGGTCGCCGGCACGATCTCACTCCCGATGATGAAATTCATCTCAGGCGAGCACTCTACCTTGGGGAGAGGATGCCCATACTCGATAGCATCAATGAACGCCTGCTTGTTCTTCGGCCCCGCCTTCAGGTAGAGATATGCGCCTGATTCGGCAACCGACTTACGGCTCGGGATGATCTGCTTCTGCTCGGCAAAGTGACGCTGCATCGAGGGGGATACCATAAACTTGACCAACTCCCACGCTTCCTTCTTATGCTTGGAGCCCCTCATTATCCCCCAGCACGCCCCGCCGATAAATGACGCCCGAACCTTGCCTTTGGGGAGCGGGGCGCAATCGTATTCGAAAGTGGTGATCTCCTTAGGAAAGATGATCCCTGCTGCCCAGCTCCCGCTCATATACATGCCGATCTGGCCATTGGTGAAGAGCTTCTGCGGGCCGATATCTGCGGCATCGGAGGCGGTCGGAGCGACATGGTACTTGTTGCGGAGGTCACACATCCACTGGAGGGCATCATACGCGGCCTGCTCGTTCAGAATGCACCTGGTACTGTCCTCATTCAGAACATCCCCGCCGTTCTGCCAGATGTACGCCTGCCAGGTTTGATCGGGCACGCATCCCCACTGCTCCAGTTTGCCGTCGTTATCAAGGTCCTTGCTGAGCTTCTTCGCCACCTCCAGGAACTTCGCCCAATCCCACGTGCCGTCGGGGTAGGGGATGTGGTACTTATCGAACATGTTCTTGTTGTAGTACATGGCGTAGATGTCCACATCGCCCGGGATGGCGTACAACGTGCCTTTGTACTTCCCCCAGCCCTCGACAGCAGGGCCGTAGAAGTCCGATATGTCAAAGTCGCGATCGTTCGCGATATAGGGACCAAGGTCCTCCAATAGACCCTTGGCGGAGCACGGAGTGAAATACGTCGAGCTGACGCGGCTCACGTCAGGACAGCGTCCGCCCGCCGTCGAGACCAGGAGCTTGTCGAACATCCTAAGCCAGGGGACGGACTCGACCTCTACGCGGATATTCGGATGAGTCTTGTAGAACTCGTTCTCGAACGCCTGCTTGTAGAAATCCAGGTCCTCCTGCTTGTCCCAAACAGTCATCCTAAGAGTGACGATCCCGTTTTCGCTCTTGGACTTCGTACATCCGCCGATGCTCATAGCAAGAGCGCATATCAAAATTGTGGCTATCAGTCTGATCTTCATAATCCCAAAACCTAGAACCCAAAACCTGAAACCTAACCCATATTCACCGTCCTCCCTCGTCTAACCTCCTGTGCGGGCGGTTGTATCTGAGCAGATCGTCCACAATGGGCGTGACCCTGAGGCAGACGTCCTTTGCCGACTGCTTGCCGAGGGTCGCCATGACGATCTCGTTGTTGATGATGTCGTTCATCTCGCGGGAGCACTCGATGTTCGGCACGACGCAGCCGTACTTGATGGCGTCTATGAACGCCTGCTTGTTCGCGGGCTTGTCCTTCAGATATAAATACGCACCGGACTCGGCGACTGATCTCCGGCTGGGGATGATTTGTTGCGTCCGGGCGTAGTAGCCCTGGAAGGTGGGCGAAGTCATGAACTTAACCAGCTCCCACGCCTCTTTTTTATGCTTGGACCTGCTCATTATCCCGAACGCCGCACCGCCCATGAAGGCCGCCCTCCGCTTGCCCATGGGGATCGGGGCGGCATCGTATTCGAAGTTCGTGATCTCCTTATCCCATATCAGTGGGGCAGCCCAACTTCCGCTGATGATCATGCCGATCTGACCATTAGTAAAGAGCTTCTGCGGGCCGATGTCCGCCATATTCGCCGGCGTAGGCGCTACACGGTATTTGCCCCGAAGATCTGCCATCCACTGAAGCGCCTCATATGCCTCCGGCTGGTCCAGCATGCATTGCTTGTTGTCCTTGGTGACAATATCGCCGCCGTTCTGCCATACGTAGTCCTGCCACCAGGTATCAGGCACGCAGCCCCACTGCTCCAGGTTCCCGTCACCGTCCAGATCTTTCGTAAGCTGCTTCGCCGCCCACAAGAATCTGTTCCAATCCCATGTCGCATCGGGATACGGCACGTGATACTTGTCGAACATGGTCTTGTTGTAATACATGGCATAGATATCTATGTCGCTCGGGAGGCCGTAGATCTTGCCGTCATACATCCCCCAGCCCTCAACCGCCTCTTCATAGAAATCGCCGATATTGAAAGTCGGGTCGTTCTCGATGTATTGGTCAAGGCATTCGAGCACGCCCTTGGCCGCGCATGGAGTGAAATAGGTGGAATCCACCCGGCTCACATCCGGAGTTCGTCCGCCAGCCGTGGAGATGAGCAGCTTGTCGAACACATGGCTCCAGGGGATCAGCTCGACGCTCACCCGGATGTTCGGATGATCCCTGTAGAAGACCTTGAGCGACTCATTGTAGAAGCCGAGTTCATCCTGCTTGCCCCACATCATGAGCCTCAGATGCACGACCTCAGGCTTATCCGACTTGGCGCAGCCTGAGAGCAGGGACACAAGGAGGATGCTCGATACTAGATACTTGATGCTCGATAAGATGGTTCTACTCCCACACTCACACACGCCCATACTCTACTCCTCCGGCGCATGATTACTCGCGGTTCTGCTTGTTTCTAAGGAGGTCAGTGACCCGCGGCGCAACTCGCTTGCAGGCGCTCTTGGCAGTCTCGTCGCCGATCTGCAGCAGACCGAGGTCGTTTCCGATGATTGAGTTCATCTCTTCGCTGCACGGCACGGAGGGAATTGAGCGGCCGTAGGATATGGCATCGAGAAATACCTTCCTATGCTTCGGCGGGCCTGGCAGGTCAAGGAAGGCATTCGATTCTGCGACCGAGATCCGGCTCGGCACTACCTGCTCTGTGATGGCGCGCTCCCTTAGCGACTCCTTGCTCACCATGAACTTGACCAGTTCCCATGCCAGTTCCTTGTGCTTGGAGCCATTGAGCACCGCGTAGGACGCTCCCCCATAGAACGTTGCCCGGCAGCGCGGCCCTTTTGGTATAGCAGCGACGTCATACTCGAAAGCGCCCTTGATGTCTTTGTCGAAATAGAGCGGGACGGCCCAGCTTCCGCTGAAATACATCCCTACCTGGCCGTTAGTGAACATTTTTGCCGAGCTGAGGTCGGCCATGTCCTTGGCGGTCGGCGCCACATGATACTTGTTGCGGAGATCAGCCATGAACTGCAGCCCTTCATAGGCGGCCGGCTGGTCGAGCAGACACGTTGTCTTGTCTTTGCTGATGATGTCCCCGCCGTTCGCCCATACATACGACTGCCACCAGTTCTGCGTTGTGCCCCATTGGTCTACCTTGCCGTCGCCGTTGGTATCACGCGTCAACTGCTTTGCAGCCCATAGATACCGGTTCCAGTCCCAAGTCTCGTCCGGATACGGCACATGGCATTTATCGAACATGGTCTTGTTGTAGTACATGGCGCATACGTCCACACCTGCGGGTATCGCGTATAGTGTGCCTTTATACTTGCCCCATCCACTGATTACCTCGGGGTAGAAGTCGCTCAGATCGAAGGTCTTGTCTTTGGCTATGAAGGGCCCCAAATCGGCGAGCAGTCCCTTAGACGCCGCCGGAACGAACCACATGGAGCTTATGACGCTGGCATCGGGAGACTTGTTGCCTGCAGTCGAGACGAGAAGTTTGTGCAAAGTCCTCTCATTGATTACATACTCAAGGCGAACTCGAACGTTCGGATGAGTTTCATAGAAAGCCTTGAGCTTCTTATTCCACTTCTGCTCATCCGCCGCCGACCCCCAGACGGTCATCCGCAGGGAGACGACCTTGGATTCCGGCTTCCGGCACCCTGAGGTTAGAACACAGATTACACAGACAAAGACGGATAACACAGATAGGGATTTCATAGGAAAGACTGAACCCTGCGCCGATGCGCCCCCTTCGGGAGCATGAAGGCCGTCGCATAATCGAACCCTACCTCCGGCCCTCGGACCCTCGCCAGCGACCTGTAATAGTCTACGTATGGAAACTTCACGACCTCGCCGCGGAAGAGTGCATACTTGCCGGTCATTTCCTCCCAAAGCTTCATGTCCTCGGGCGTGACCTCCAGGTAAAGCTCGGGGACGAAGTCCTCGCGGTCCTCCCAGTTCTCGGCGAAGTAGAGAGTGCCCGCATAATGAGCCGGATTCTTCCGCTTGAACCCGGCGATCCCCGCGTAGAAGATCGCATCCGGGACATTCAGGTTGGTGTTGATATGGTCTTTGTGTATGCTCTTCTCCCAGTGAGTGAGGATGATGCCGGGCTTGCACTCCCTGATCACGTCGGCGATGGCGAACTTGACCTCATCGTTGACCGGCAGTTCGCCGTCCTTATAGGGAAGAAAATAGATCTGCGCGCCGATGGCCTTCGCGGCATACTCCGCCTCGGTGTGCTTTAGCTCGGCATATCGCTCGGGGGTCATGTCCTTGCTCCCCTTCTCGCCTAGGGTGAGGTGGAGCATTGCCACCTTCTTGCCCTGATTCACGTGATGACACAGCGCCATCCCGGACGAGATCTCGGCATCCCCGGCATGCGCGCCGATCGCGAGAATATCAACTTTGTCAGCCATGTCAGCCTCCTGTAGGGGCAGGGTTGCCCTGCCCTGGGCGGGGATACCCCGCCCCTACAATTCTCTCCGCATTATCGCATACCGCCTGCTCTCCACAAACCCACCGTATGCGTAGACCCTCGCGGCATCGTCGGTCGTCGAGGCGAACCAGGCGTTGTGCATCCCCATCGCCCTCATGCCTTTCAGACATCGAAGGAGCAGGACCGCCCCGATCCCTCGACCCCTCTCCTTATCATCTACGCCAAATGGCCCGAAGTGTTCGTTATCATGCTGGCAGAAGCCCACGCACTTATCGCCGCTCATCGCCACATAAACCTGTCCCCGATTGAAGTGCCCCCTAGTCATGCGCACCATTGACTCGCGCTCGAAGCGCTGCCAGTCGCCCGGGAAGCAGGTTCGCAGGTGCTCGATGAGCGGGAGGATGTACTCCGGCTTCAGGGCGTCAATGATCACGCCCTCGGCCGCCAGAGTCTTCTCCTTCTCGATGATCCAGTCGGGGACTTTGAAATCGGTGAGCGGCGCGTCCATCGCCAGGACGGTGATCGGCACGGTGAATCCGTGCTTCTTGAAGAACTCGACCGCCCCGGCGTAGGTGACGATGTCAACGCCCGGCCAGAAGTAGTTCGGCGCGTAGGTAGAGCATGTCGCAACCTTCACGTTCTTCGACTTGAAGTATGCCTCCAGGTGCCCCCACAGCCGGCTGCCGATGCCCTTGCGCTGGTAATCCGCATCCACCGCCATCAGCACGATGTAGCCCCGATCGAAGTCCGGCGCCTGCTCTTCCATGGGGTACTTGCGCACCTGGCCGAGCATGAAGCCGACGACCTTATCGCCATCCCTCGCGACCGGCGCGCCCTGGGGGTCGAAGCTTAGATCAAGCAGCACTTTGCGCTGGAAGATCTCGCTGGTGATGGGGTCTCGGGTGAGGACTCGGTTCAGCATCCCGACGACGCCCTCGATGTCTCCCGCCTGGAACGGGCTGATGGTGATCTCGGCCATGGATTCACTCCCTATGAGAACGATTGCAAATCTGGATAACGTTCTACATCAGGCAAAGCCAATCCTTCGTTCTTGCGGACAGTCTCTTAGCTTCCAACAAGTCTACATTATACCCGGGGAGTATGTTTTCCCGAGCTCGGGGTAATCCTGAGAGATATGAGCCGGGTCTTGTTAGTAGAAGCCAAACTAATGTAGACTGAGGGCGTATGAAGGACTCGGTAGGTCTAGTCGTGAGCGCACGAGGCGGAGATGTATCGGCGTTTGAGGCGCTGGTCCGGGAGTTCAGGGACATGGCGGTGGGATATGCATACTCCATCCTGCTGGACTTCCATCTGGCCGAAGATGCGGCGCAGGAAGCGTTCATCGAATGCTATGCCAATCTCCCGCAGCTTCGTGACCCGGCCGCATTCCCCGCATGGTTTCGCAGGGTCGTGTTCAAGCATTGCGATCGCCTGGTCAGAGGAGAGCGTGTATCCGCTGTTCCGTTGGAGGAAGCCATGCAAGTCGAGTCGAGCGATCCTGAACCACCCGAGAGCTTGGAGCGGCGGGAATTGCAGGAAGCCGTGAGGTCGGCGATCCAGGTGCTACCCAAAAACGAGCGGGCGGTCACCACTCTCTTCTACATCAACGGCTACTCACAAGCTGAGGTCGGCGACTTCCTGGGTCTGCCGATACCGACGGTCAAGAATCGCCTGAACTCAGCGCGGAAGAGGCTTCAGGAAAGGATGGTAGTCATGGTAGAGGATACACTGAAGGTCAATGCGCCTGGAGAGGCGTTTACGAGGAAGGTAGCAGATGCCGTCGGCAATCTGAAGAGTGCCCTAGCATCGCCTGCAAGGAAGAAGACCATACGCTCGGGTCATTGGTTCCCGGAACTGACCGGATCGCTCCGCTGGCAGATCCTACTGTCTGAGCACCTTATGCTCCACTACTACCATGATGCCGTCCATAGCCAGGCCTTCGCAGGCGAACTCCTTGATATGATGGAGAGGCTGTACACAGAGGTGATGGAGTTTCTGATCCCTCCCCCGAGGTCCAAACAGGAACGAATATCCGTTCAGGGCAGATGCTCCTGCTTCATCGTGCATACCGACAGCGAGCGGACATTTGGGACACTGGAGGATTCCAACACCCTGTTCTACCTCATGGATCCCGAGCGGTATCCAGAGTACCCCAGTCGCCTGCGTCATGAGATTGCCCACCTGATCTGGGGGAAGCTCTACGGCGAGGCTCCACCGTTGTTCAGCGAAGGCCTGGCCGTATACGCCGAGCATATGTCCGCCCCGGATGCTGATTTCGGCTCTCTGCTTGCCCACGATACGTTGCTACTAGACGATATCCCCCCACTCGTCAAAATAGTTGACGACGACAATTTCTGGAAGTATGGCCCGTTCTATGGAGTCGGCGGAGTGCTGGTGTGCTACCTGGTGGAAAACTACGGTTGGGATGCTCTACGTCGGTTCTTCCTTGCGTCAGACTACGACGATCCAAAGGCCCTGCGTCACTTCGCCGAAGTGTACTGCCAGGACCTGATGTCCGTAGACTCAGACTGGAGAGATTACCTGCGAGCACGCACCATCTGATAACCCGGCGGGTTCATCCTTCGCTGGACTTTGCCGTGAGCCGTCCCGTCTCGCCACCCTGAAGGTTCTCTCCCCCTCACTCTCGAACATGCCGGGGAGTATGGAAGAGATGGGAAAACCCTCGCGTCACGTGGTAAGCACTCGGGCCATTATCCTCGGGCTGCTGCTGATCCCCGTCAACTGCTACTGGATGGCGGTGATGGAGATCCAGTACAACTCGCTGGATACCACCTGCGTCAGCATCTTCTTCCACGTGATCTTCCTGATCTTCGTCCTGACCGGCCTCAATGCCCTCGTCAGGCTGAAATTCCCCAGGGTGGCCCTCACTCAGCCCGAGCTGCTGACCGTCTATATTATGCTGAGTATCGCCTCCGCTATCATGGGCCGCGACTCGCTGGAGAACCTCCTGCCGACCCTGGGGCATATGTTCTGGTTTGCCAATTCCACCAACCGGTTCAGCCGATTCTGGCCCTACATACCTAAATGGCTTGCCCCGCATAACCTTGACGCGCTCAAAGGGTATTACGTCGGGAATTCCACCCTCTATACCCGCGAGCATCTCCAGGCATGGATGCTGCCGGTCATATTCTGGGTGGGCTTTGTGTTACTCCTGACGTTCGTGATGCTGTGCCTGAATGTCCTCGTAAGGAAGCAATGGACCGAGCGCGAAAAGCTGACGTTCCCCCTGGTCCAGCTTCCCATGGCAGCGACCGGTCATGGAGGCTTCTTCCGAAACCGGATCATGTGGATGGGGTTCGCGATCCCGGTGCTCATCCAGACGCTGAACAACCTGAACTACTTCTACCCCACCGTCCCGACCCTCCACCTCAAGCTCCAGAACTGGGGGCCGATGTTCATCAACAAGCCATGGAACGGCATCGGATGGCTGCCGGTGGGGTTCTTCCCGTTCGCCATCGGAATTGCCTTTTTCCTGCCACTCGATTTGTCGTTCTCTTGCTGGTTCTTCTACGTGCTCAGGAAACTGATTGACGTCCTCTGCACGGCTAGGGGACTCAGAGACCCTGGGGCTTCGGTGGCGAGCTCCAGGATTCCCTACGTATTCGATCAAGGCACCGGCGCGTGGGTCGGACTATCAATCGCCCTGATATGGATTTCCAGGCGTCATTTGAAGTCCGTGTTTCTTGAGGCATTCACCCGTCGCGAGGCATCCGGCCTGCCCCGATCCGTCGGGGATCCGGACGCCGGGATGTCCTACCGGACGGCGGTCCTGGGAATAATCGGCGGACTGATCGTGCTCATCGCGCTCTGCCAGCTAATGGGCATGTCACTCTGGTTGCCCATTGTCTTCTTCACATTCTACTTTGTGATCTCTGTTGGAATCACCCGCGTCCGAGCCGAGCTTGGGCCGCCTGCCCATGAGCTGAATTGGATCAGTCCCGAGCGGACGATCGTCGCCATCCTGGGCACTCACGCCCTGGGGACTCAGAACCTGACCCTCCTGTCCTACATGTACTGGTTCAACCGCGGCTACCGAAATCTTACGATGCCTCACCAGCTCGAGGCGATGAAGATGGGGCAGGACTCGCGCATGGAGGCTCGTCGGCTGGTGATCGCCATGTTGCTGGCGGCGGCAGTGGGGGCGATAGCATCGCTCTGGGCGCTGCTGGACATCTTCTACCGAAACGGCGAGGCGACCGCCCACATCATGTCCTATTCGACCGGCATTGGAGTCGAGGCATTCGCAAGACTTCAGAATTGGGTGGATAATCCGCAGAAGACGGATTGGTATGTGGTCGTATTCAGCGGAGTGGGCGCTGCCGTGACATTGCTCCTTGCCGCCGCGAAAGCTCAATGGTTCTGGTGGCCGTTCCATCCGATCGGGTATGCGCTCGCGAACAGCTATGCCCTCGAATACTTCTGGATGGCGATCCTGATCGGCTGGCTGCTCAAGTTTCTCATCGTGCGCTACGGCGGCGTGAAGCTCTACCGGTCGGCGATCCCGTTCTTCATCGGACTCATCCTTGGCGACTACATCATCGCCGCCCTCTGGTCACTCCTCGGCTGGATCCTCGGCGTGAGCACGTATCGGACGTTCATTTTCTGATGGAGTATTGGAGTACCGGTTATTCCGCCCTTCATTCTTCGGACGAGAGGATATCTCGGAGGACAGGCAGCAAAGACGGAATCTCCTCAGACGCGATCATCCAGACCACGTCATAGTTGAGGCCGAAGTAGTAATGGATCATCTTGTCCCTGACGCCTGCCAGACCACTCCACGGGACCTCGCAATACCGTAGGCACAACTTCGGAGATAAGTTCTTTGTGGCCTCGCCGATAATCTCCAGGTTACGTATCACCGCATCCTGGGTTTTCCTGTCCAGCATGAAGCCCTCACGAGTCAGGCCGGCGATATACTCCCCGATCCGTTCCATCGCCTCCAGAATATCGTTGAGGTAGTCCTGATCTCGCCGATCAGACATAGCTCAACGACCTCTCAATTTCATCAGCAATCCGTTTGCGCCTGGGATCGCTCTTGCTTCTTTGAAGGGTTTCAAAGGTAGCCAAGTCTACCGGCCTGCCGAGCACTTCCTCAAGGTATTGGGCAAGACTGACGAACTCCAAGCCGAGTGGTCTTGACAGGCGAACAATCAGGTCAACATCACTCCTGTCCGTATGAGTACCTTTGATGAAAGAGCCGTAAACCGCTATCTCCTCTACCCCAAATCGCTCATGGAGATAGGGCAATTGGTCCTTCAGCGCGCCAATCAACTCTCCTCTTGTCATCGGTCTAGTCATCTGATATCGCCTCATGTGACTCTTCGCGCAATGCTAGTTCGATTCCTGCCATGCCATCTGTTTCCTGTTCTCCTGACGCGGTTTCCTGGCAGAGGTACCCATTAGCCATCAGCCATTCCCTCATAGCTTCAGAATGTTGATACTCCCCTCAGCCGTCGCGTATGCGATTGACTTGCTGTCCGGGGACCACGATGCCCCTTCGCCCGCGCCCTTGGCTGCGATCTTGAACTCCCAGTTGCGGGTAGACCCCAGGTAGAGGCAGGTTTGCGTCTCCGTCTGAGCATCGAGAGCCCAGTCGGCCAGGAAGGCGAATTGCGTGCCGTCCGGGCTGAAGTACAGCGACTTGGCATGCATGGCAATCTGTTTTTCGAGGTTTCCCGTCTTCAGGTCCACGCGGTAGATCCCCTCTCCACGCGGCGCATTCTCGGCAATCCAAACCCATGCGTAACTCGCCTTTTTCGGGATGAATGGTCGCTTTGCATTGATGCCGCTGGCCACCACGCTAGACTTGCCGGTTGCAGGGTCAACAATCTGAAGATCACCGCCTACCGACGTGAGCAGCTTCCCATCCGCCATCCACACCGATTCCACTCCAACTGCCGTCTGCAGAGTCTTCCCAACCTTCGTATCCATCATGGCCGCAAGCTCTTCCTGAGGATTTGAGCTGCAAAGAATGTACCTGCCGTTCGGAGACCAGCCGAGCGGATAGGGCTTGACAGCGTTTTTGACCCCGCTCTTTCCCGAGGCCAGGTCCATCACCGACAGCCCGCCTTTGTTGAACGCCAGACGCGTACTATCAGGTGACCAGACAGGGTAATCCGCGCCCTGAACCAGAGGCTTGGTCTTCCATACGCCGGCTAGAGTTGCAAGATATACGCTTCGAGACTGGTCGGCCTCGGAAACCCCGACATACGCGATTGATCGTCCATTCGGCGACCAGACCGGGTTAGTGTAGGCGACTCCGGGACTGGCCTGCATAAGAACGGTTGCAGCGGCTGCGGAGAGGGCGGAGAGGAGGACTAGGATGCAGATCAGTGCTGTACTTCTCATGTCATTGCTTCCTTTCAATGTTGATATCCCAGAGTCCTGGGTATACATACGTCGGTCAGAGCGACAGTGTTACCAGGAGGATCCGGTCAGATGGCAGAGGATAAAACCCTCAGTTGTAAGGATTGTGGTCAACAGTTTGTTTTTTCCACAGGCGAGCAGGAATTCTATGCGGAAAAAGGGTTTCAGAATGAGCCTGTTCGATGTGCTCCCTGCCGCCGGGCAAGGAAAAAGGAGCGTGCAGCAACGGGCGGCATGCAGTTTCGGCAGCCGACACCTCAACACTCCCCAATGAAATTCCGGTAGACTAACCAGGGCCTTGTATCCTGAAGAGTGTGCGGGCATTCGAGGTGGTGATCTCCGCCACTTCGGCCGGGGTTATGGCCTTGATTTCGGCGATCTTCTCCGCCACCAGCGGTAGGTACGAGGGCTCATTGCGCTTGCCTCGGTATGGATGAGGCGTCAGATAGGGCGCGTCCGTTTCCAGCAAAAGTCGGTCGAGGGGCAGTCCCGCCACGATCTCCCTTAACTTGCCGGCGTTCTGGAAAGTCACCGGCCCACCGATCCCCAGATAGCATCCCGTCTCCAGCGACTTCCTGGCGAACTCGGGGTCACTCGGGAGGCAGTGCATCACCACTCCGCGAGGCGGAAGGCCCTCCTCCGCCAGTATCCGAATCACGTCCTGCTGGGCATCCCGGCTGTGGATGATCAGAGGGAGATCCAGCTCCACCGCCAATCGGATGTGCCGGCGGAAGGCGGCTTGCTGAACATCCCTGGGTGACAGGTCACGATAGTAATCCAGACCGGTCTCGCCGATTGCGACGACTTTCTCTTCGGACGCCAGGGCCTTGAGCTGGTCCTCGATTTTGGGAGTGAGGGTATCGGCGTCATGAGGATGGATTCCCACCGAGGCGCTAATCATCCTGTTTTCCCCAGCAAGTTCGACCGCACGAAGGCTGCTCTCGAGGTCATAGCTCGCACATACGATGTGGCTGACGCCCGCATACTGCGCCCTCCCCAGGACATCCGAGAGATCGCGAGCGTAATCCTCGTGATTCAAGTGGCAATGGGTGTCAATCAAAGGTTTTGGGTGTTGGGGGGGCCGGAATTTCGTCTGCCATCAACCATTTCTCTCATGAGATCCCTGCCAGGCGCTCGGTGAGGAACTCGTCTATCGCCGTGTTGAACTGGTCGTGGCGAGTAAGGAAGCAGAAGTGCCCCGCACCTTCGATCACCTCCAGCGAGGCATCCGGAATGCTCTCGTAGAGCTCCTGGGCGCTCGAAAGGAAGAATGACTTGTCCCGCGCTCCCACAATTATGAGGGTCGGCGCGAGGATCTGGTCAAGTTCAGGACGCAGGTCGGCCTTCTGAATGATCCTCAGGCGCTGGTTGATCGTGATCTTCGACGTCTTCGCAGACTGCCTTGCGATCATCCTGATGGCCGCGACCTCGTCCTGCATCCCGAGCGATGATCCCCGCCCCAGCAATCGCGCCATCTGAACCTTGAACGTCGTCCCAAGCGACTTGTGGAAGGGATGGCCGGTCGAGGAAATCCAGCTCACCAGTCGATCCTGAGAAACCTGAGGGGCGGCTGCAAACGCGGAAGCAAGAATAAGGCCGTCGGTCTGTTCCGGACATCGAATCGCGAATTTGGCGGCGACCAGCCCGCCAAAGGAATGTCCGCAGATAATGGCGCTGTCCAGCTTCAGCGCTTCGAGCAGCTTCCGCAGGTTCTCCACAAGGAGATCGAGGGTGTAGTCGGTCGAGCGCTTCAGGCCCCGTCGGAGGTCATAGCTGATCGTTCGATAGCTATCCTCCAGACCTCTGAACTGGAATACGAAGGCTTCCTTGAACTCAGTCAGCCCTGGAATGAAGATGATCGGAATTCCCGATCCGGCTTCACAATAGTCTATCGTCAATGAGTTTATGTGGGTTCGCGTCAATCTCGGGATTGTCCTCTTGAATACTTACCAACAGAATACGTCAAAAGCGAAAAGCTGTCAATGGCGGCAAATTCATGTCCAAATGATGAGTTAGTTCACAGAAAGTTCACGCTTATTTGTCTGTGTAGTCATTGACACGCGCTCTCTCGGCGTTTAGAATGGGGGTAGATTGTGGTATACAGTGGTAGATTTTTCCAATTAGCGCCCAGAAAGGGCCTAATTTGGCAGCACTGTCCCTGATTGCGAGAAGAGTTGCCTTAAGTGAAGCTTGTTTCAAGCAAGGGAGAAAAGCGGATGTCCCGCGGCAGGATTCCTGTAGGCCTGGTGACCGAGATCTATGTGGAGAACCAGCCGAAAGGCATGTGCGCTGTCTATCTGGTCGAGACCCAGAACGAGAGCGAAACCCAGGTCCTCACCGACTTGTTCGGCGACTTCGCGCCGGGCCTTGAGAGCCTGCAGCTTTCGAGCGGCAAGCTGGTCTCCTATGCCGTCCAGCTTCGAAACCATGACCAGAGCCTTCTGGATCAGGTCGGCGACTTTCTGAAAAAGAATTTCGAGTTCGTGATCCTTCACCGATCATTCGATCCCATGATCTATGAGATCGTCCGGGAGCTGTGCAAAGATTCCGGAAGCCATCTCCTGCACGTGCCGAAGTGCGACATCTGCGGCAAGACCGAGCCGTTCCCGGAGACGGTCATCAGACTGCTGGGTCCGCAGGCGACTAATCTGGCGACCAGGACATATTGCGGGACTTGCACTGCCGAGTCGGCGGCCAGAAGCAACAAGGAATTCGTGATGGCGCTCCTGGAGGCCGATCGAGGCGGGCTGGGCGTCTTCCGGCACATGGACCTGGTGCGCACCCGATCATCGAAGAAGCGAGTGGCGTTTCGGATAAAGTCCGATCCGGCACTGCATTTTGCAGCAAAATGAGGCGATAGCTTTTGTTCTCTGGGGCTTACAGCCATACAGTAGATAATAAAGGGCGAACGGTCATACCGTCCAAGTTTCGCTCCAAGCTTGGCGAGCGGTTCTATCTGACTCGTGGTATGCACAATTGCCTGTGGATCTTCTCGGATGACCAGTGGCTTGAGTTCCAGAAGACCGTCGCGCCGAAGTCGTTCCTGGACAGCACGGGATTGAAGCTGGAGCGCTTCTTCGTGGGCTCGGCGGTGGAATGCACGCCGGACAATCAGGGTCGGATATTCATACCCCAGGATCTGCGGGAGTATGCTGAGATCGACACCGATATTCGGGTTGTCGGACTCAGCGATAAGCTGGAGATCTGGTGCAGCAGGCGGTGGGATGATTTCAACAAATCCCTCACCGACGAAGTGATAGAACAACTGGGGGCAGAGCGACAGAGACAGGCGATGCAGGAATAAGGAGTCATACTCGACTAAGCCGGACAGTGCACCATAAAACAGTGCTCCCCTCCTCCCCGCTGTCCGGCTTTTTTTTCTTCGCACGTTTGACCCCCAGGCAGCCAAGCCGATTTTCGTTGACAGTGGCCCTCTGCTATGATAGAATTCATGTATTCTCCTTCGCGGAGCGATGTCCGAGTTGGTCGAAGGAGCACGACTGGAAATCGTGTAGTGGGCCACAAAGCTTGCTCGTGGGTTCGAATCCCACTCGCTCCGCCAGATTTACGCTCAAATGCCGGGTTTTAGGGCGGATTTGCATACATTTTGTATGCGTCTTCTTGCCCTGACGAGTTCGCCGTATTTGTCCTCGATGACTCGGACGGCCTTGTCCTGGATGTGCGGCATGACATGGGTATAACGCTCGGTCATGGTGGCGCTAGAGTGGCCGACGCGCTCCCTGACGGCTTTCGAGGGAATGCCTTCCATCAACAAATCGGTAATCTGGGTGTGGCGGAACTGATGGAGGGTGAGATCGAGGCCGGCGCGGTCCAGTACGCGGCCGAATCCGCGAGCGAATCCCTGCGGAGTAATCCACTCGCCCCATTCATCCACGCAGATCCATCCCTCTTTTCGCGGCTCCCTGGCCAGGTCCAATTCCTCCACGAGCCAGGCTGGCAGCGCCACCAGCAAGTTCTTCCCGGTCTTTGTCTCTTTGATGAGGACTTCACCTCTCACCTGGGCGAAGGCCCGCCTCACCGCGATCTCCCCACTCGACGGACGATAATCTTCCCATCTTAGCGCCAGGATCTCCCCTCGACGCATTCCTGTTCCCAACGCAATCAGAATAGGCAGCCGATATTTCGAGCCGTCAAGCGCATCGAGCAGCTTGTCGAGGTCTTCCAGCGAGACCGTCTGCACCTCCGGCTTGATGAGCTTCGGCGGGAGGACGTCATCGGCGACGTTATGCCCGAGGAGCTTCAGGCGGACGGCCGACTGCAGCGCGGCGTGGAGGATGCCGTGAAGGTTCCGGATGGTCTTCGAGGATAATCCGCCTTCCTTGCCATCGAGCCGGCCCTTGCGGGAAAGGCAATCATAAAATTCCTCGATCTGGAAGGCGGAGAGGCGGTCGAGCCGCGTGTGGCCGATCGCGGGGAGGATATGCCGAGAGATGAGCTTGTCATAGGATTCGTAGGTTGTGGCTGCCAGGCGATTTTCGGCCTTCTGCATCCAGGAGCTGAGGTATTCGCCGAGGGTGAGCCTGGACGGATCGGCGTAGGTGCCCTGGTGGATCTCGCTGAGGACATCGCGCAGGCGCTGCTCGGCTTGGCGCTTGTTCATAGACTTGCAGGCGAGCATCTTGCGCCGGCGACGGCCGTCAGGGCCCGGCGGCAGCTCGAAGCCGATGTACCAAGTCTCGCCACGTTTCAGGACACTTCCGGCCAATGGCAAACCTCGGATCAATGAGTCATATGGGACCTATGGGTCATATGGGGCGGATAAGCCCCGGATGGAAGCGGCAGGCTTTGCCGCCTACGTGCCTTGCCAGCAGGCGTTTGGCCCCCTGGGCAGGGTGATTCTACGTCCCCCGGGATTTCTAGGGCATTCTGGGGCGGTTTTAGCTGCTCAGAGCGCCTTCAGGAGAACCTTGTAGGCATCCTGGTCCAGCTCGGCGACGAACTTTCTGCCATCCTCGAGCTCGACATCCACGATCATCAGCCGCTTCTTACTCACCAGTCCGCCTCCGAGGAGACCCAACGGGCCGAGTAGGCAGCATCCCATGCCGGCGGCCGCTCCCACCTTGCCCTTCTGAACCTGATCCTGCTGGGTGCGGATATCCACGGACTTGAGTGACTTCGGGGCGAGGGAATAGCCACTTCCTTTCGCGAGCCCCCAGTTGATCACCGGGTAGGGAATCCAGGGGAATATCGCCGATCGGCGGGACAAATCTCCGCTGAGGACCTTGAGCTTCATGGCTTGCAGACCTTGCAGGCTGCGATTGATCTCTTCATGATTTCTCCTTGTTATCGGTCCTACCACTCCCAGGAAACCACGATCCCTCGAACGTGGCCATCCGCGAACCCGAGTCCACAAGCCAGCGGCTTGCCCTCCATGTGTCCGACCTGAATGGGATCCATCCAATACAGCCGATCCTTCAGCGCCGGTCGCCGCGTATTATTCATGATGCAGGGGAGTTCGAATGCGATTACTGCCACTGCCTGGGCGTCGCTCAGCTTCAACCTTTTCCAGAACGACTCCGGCGACTGGCACAGCGCCCGCAGCTCCAGGATGCCGATATCTCCCCGCCGATATGAACGCTCGATCACCGCGATCAGCGGATTCACCCGCTCGGTCGAATCACCATAGATGATGAAGTCCGCCGTCGTCTCCATGTCGGTCTGCCCCAAACTGCTGCAGAGATCTATCAGTACGTCCGCCCTGGCCGGCATCGCAAGCATCATCAGGGCCACTATCGCTACCAGCATTATTATTCCTCCTTTGCGATATAGTCGTGCAGCCCGAGCAGCGCCAGCATGATGAGGGTCTGGCGGGGCCGCTCCAGACGACGGTTCACCAGGATCAGGCCACCTTCGCAGGAGCGGGCATAGACCGCGTCGAGACCGGGCGGCAAGATGAACTGATTCATGGTGCAATCCTCGGGTAGAAGATCAGCGAGTTGGTCGGGAAGCAGGTGGTCGGCGATCTCGAATAGACGATGGCCACAGACAATGCACAGGCTATGCGGCAGTTGGATTGACATCATCGTCATCCTTTCTGTGCCCACACTTAGTTAGACGGTGCTTGCCTGCTTCTCGCCTCCTCGTTTTTTTGCCAGTTTTTCGGCCAGCTCCAGGATGATGTCTATGGCTGCGTCGCTCAGATGCGGACCGCCCTGGGACTCGACCCGATCCCGGATGAACCGTGCGGCCTCCTCGGCGGTCCTATATTCGCTGCGATCTTCGCGGACGACTAGCTCCTCGGGAATGGGATCATAGCCGGCCAGCTCGAGCCATCGGTTGATATCTTCCCCCAGCCCCTCCGCCCAAGCGATCACTTTCTCGTAATCGGGAAGATACGGAGAGTCGTGCATCCTGCGCAATGTGGCCGCCGAGATACGCACTCGACCCCAGTTCTTATTGATCTTGAAGCTCGCCTGAGTAGGATTCCCCAATGTATGCTTCTGCCAGGCTTGTCTGATAGCTTCATGAAATCGAAGAGCCACCTCCTCGTTTTGAGCATTAGCTTCCATCTGGATGCAATTTATCATATTGATCGTCACCCTGTCTATCTCTTTGTAAAAAATTTTGCAGTTTTTTTGCGAAAAAGGGTTGCAAGCCGCAATACAGTATGGTATACTCTCTGTAATGCACGCTGATTCTCAGCCTGCGTTACAGAGAGGTGTGATCGGACATGAGCATCAACTGGAGCCGAGAGAACCACGAGTGGGTCGAGCTGGTTGCCGGTCTGTGGACTGAGGGACTGACTCAGGAACAGATTGCCGACAAGCTGGAATCCACCGTCTGGAAGGTCCGATATCGGTTGTCGAAGCTCGGCGTGCTATACGGACGTGCCGGGCGATTGATCTGGGCAGCATCCGGCGAGCCATTGGAACTCCCGCTTGCTGCCTGATTCTAGTGTAGCACGGCAAGCGGTTTTTGTGACCTGTTAGAAATACGGGTTTTTCGGGAGGCGAGATGTCTAGCGAGATATTCGGATGCTGCGGAAAGTGGCGGGAATGCAGGGAGGCCGGGAGTTGCGTGGCCCCGCCGATTGTGGGCACGAACCCGCGCAGCGGCGAGCCCATGACGATCTTCGATCCGGCGCAATGCTATCGGAAGAGGCTGCTGGACGCCGGCGAGGATCCCTGGAGACCGGCATGGCCCGTGATACACGAATCGAATCCAACCGAGGAGGCGCGAATTGAACAGCCGACATTCAAACCGTACTCATACAGCCTATTCGACTGAACTCGCCATCGCCGAAAGCGCTGGAAGTATTTCGCGAGGAATAGGCCGGGGATCAATGATCGGTGAACGGATGGGAGGGAGAAGATGCTGACTACGGCGACGCCTGAGTCACGATGTCATGGATGTGGTCATACGCTGGACGCCGTGAGAGGTCCGGGAGGGAGGCCGCCGAGAGCAGGGGATATCTCGATTTGCATAGACTGCGGGGCCGTGCACATTTTTAATGCGGACGGGACGATACGAATACCGACGCCGGAAGAATCGAAAAAGCTTGAATGCCTTCAAGGGGTGATCCTAACGCGGAAGATGCTGCCGATATATCGAGCAGAAATCGGGATGAGGGCGGGTCATGCGTGATCAGTCATCAGTGATCAGTGGAGGTGGGAGATGAAGGACGCACCCAAGAACATTCCCAATAGCGCGCCGGATTGGCGCTGGTATCCGATCTGTTCGACATGGAGGCGACACCGACATGGAAATGACCGAGGAGATTGTGAGGGTTACTGAGGTCATGCGGCGGCTGGGCTGCTGCAGATCCACGGTTTATCAGGGCGTGAAGCAGGGGAGCATCCCGGGCTTCACCATCGGCCGCAAGGTGGTCATCCCTCGGGAGGCGTTCGAGCGGATGCTGCGGGGCGAGTGGAGCCATGATAGCGGCTCGCAGATATCGGATAGCGGATTGGATGCCAGGAAGCTGATCGAGACGGCTATGCGGCGCATCTTGGAGGCTCAGCGGTCGGCGGCGGATATGGCGCTGGCGGAGATCGAGGGGAACATCATCCTGCCGGCGAGGAGGGCGCGAGGATGAAGAAGGGATTTCGGATTTCAGATTGCAGATCACAGATTGGACCGGACGGGGAAAGGCCGGAGCTGCCCGAGACGGTTCGGGAGGCGATGGTGGAGTTCCTGCGGAAGATTCGCGACCGACGCGAAGCGCGGGAACTCGCCGAGGCGAGAAGGAGATAGCGCATGAGAGCGAGATACGATCGGAAACGAGTCATTCGCCTACCGAATCAGTGCGGCGGTCAGGCGCCTATTTCTCGCTACTTGGGATACGGCTCTTGTAGCGCGCAAAAATGCGGCGCCCGATTCGAGTTTGTGACAGCCGTGATGGTAGTTGACACGCGGGGCGAGAGCCCCTCGAGACTCACCGGAATCCAGTATTACTGCAAGGAGCATGCCGAGGCCTACGGACGAAGGCATGGACTCGTAGTGCCCGGCATGCCCGCTCCAGAGAGCTTGGCAGGCTGGTTGAAGGCCCTCCTGGAGATTGCCGTGGCTCCTAGCGATAAGAAAATCGAAGAGATGAATCTCCAGTTGGCGGATAGCGGAATTACCCTCTATTCGGTAGGCAATGAGCCGCCGGCGCCTGCCTACTCACATGGCAAGTACGTCCTGAGTGCCAAGGGACGGGAGATTCGGTATAGAGGTCGGCGACATGGCTAAGCGCGGAGAGCTGAAAATGCAAATGGGAATCGCCGAAGGAGAAACCCTGGACGGCAATCAGGTGGCGGCCGCCACGGCCACTGATCTTGCGGCGATTTCGTGTGAAACGCACGACGAGTGGGTCACTAAGGTGGACCGAACACTGGCGGAATGTGCCAGGATGCGACGGCGAGAGGACCGGGCAGTATATACAGCAGCCACAGGGGAAGAAGCAAGCGATCTACCCACAAGAACGATGTCGTTCGAGGAGGGAGTAGCAAAGGATATCGACTTTCAAATCATCGTCTATACCCTCACGCCCCGCCCTGGCTTCATCCTGGAAGCGGCCCGCGCGACCCGGCTAATCGGATTCTATGCATGGGTCAGTGCCCAGCCACCAGGAAGCAAGTTTACGACCGAGGAGCTGACAGAACAATTCGGTTGTTTTGAGAGAGACGTCCTTGATCTTCTACGGGATTTGGCGAGGAGAGGCGAGATTCATCCCCAGAGTCCCATGAATCCCGTGAAGGACGCATGG
>Ga0307379_10004307_pt1 | contig 20355 bp, 40 predicted proteins | sample UN2MG_FD_202237 | JGI IMG/M metagenome (GOLD analysis project Ga0307379, IMG submission 202237) | Soil microbial communities from Risofladan, Vaasa, Finland - UN-2 | ecosystem: Environmental > Terrestrial > Soil > Coastal area > Acid sulfate soil | place: Finland: Risofladan, Vaasa | collected... | reverse complement strand
CGTTGGATCGCTGTTCACTGGCATAGGGGGTCTTGACCTTGGCCTTGAGCGAGCAGGAATGCAGATCAGATGGCAAGTTGAAATCGACCCCTACTGCAACAGTGTGCTCGAGAAGCATTGGCCCGGAGTCAAGCGTTATGGAGACATCAGAGAACTCAAAGGAGATGAACTCGAGGAAGTGGAACTCATCTGCGGAGGGTTCCCATGTCAACCCGTCAGCAAATCAGGAAAACGAAGGGGCTCTGCCGATGAGAGGTGGCTCTGGCCTGAATTCATCCGGATCGTTCGCAAGGTTCGACCCAGATACATCCTCGTGGAAAATGTACCCGGGTTGTTATCAATCGACTCTGGGGGGCTCATGGGCCAAGTTCTCGGAGACATGGCCGCATGCGGGTATCGTTCGGAATGGGATTGCATATCTGCGCAGTCCGTCGGGGCTCTCCATCGTAGGGACAGGATTTTTATCGTTTCCTACTCCGACGACGGCAGACACATTCACTTATCGCATGAAGAGCACACAGATGCGCTCGGGGTCAAGACACAGTCTCACATTGGCGAGAGCCGTTCACATATATCCGACGATGACAGCGACAGATGCCAAGGGCGGGAAATATCAATATTCTCGGGGCAACCACGACAAGCCATATCCGACTCTGAGTGGTGTCGTTGGTGGGATGCTGAACCCGAAGTGGATAGAGTGGTTGATGGGCTTTCCACCCGGATGGACAGAGACAGACTCGAAGCCCTCGGGAATGCCGTCGTCCCGCAAGTCGCGGAATACATCGGAGGGCTCATCGTCAACCATGACAGAACCCATACCCCCACCCCATAATCAAAACCCATAGCCAGACATCAAAACGACCGTGACAGTCATAACGTCATCATCAAAGGTGTATCCGTGAAAAAGAAGGTATCGGCTCAGGTGATCGCACTCAGGCGTTTGCTCAGCCTATGCAATGAGCATACGAGTGCAGCCGGGTTCACGATAGACGACATGGCCAGACTCCCAACGCTCAAGGATAGGGGAATCAAAAGAAATTCTATTTTACAGGCCATGAACCGATTTTCAAAGCTCAAAATCGTATTCTCTCCGGGGTCAAATTCGAAAGGACAACGCATATATAGAATATCGAATACCGAATGGGCGAACGCATACATCGAAGGCGACAAGTCGAAACCCTGGCTATCCCTAACCCCCACCCCTCCTATCAACGAGTTCCCGGAAAAGGACGAGCATCGCGATCACTTCGACATAGAGCTGACAGCCGAATGGTTCGATATACTGCAAAGGAACGGAGAAGTCAAGAACAATCAATGGACCTGGAGACACAGATCGTTCACGATCAGCGTCAACGGTAGCTCCCTGCTCGGGCAACTGTATATCAAGCCCTATTGGAGGACTGACATAAAACGGTACTTCGGTCAAGAATTCTATGACTATATCATCGACCTGGACACTCGAGGCTTGAGGCAGGGTGATTTCTGTCTGCCGTTTGGTATGAAGGGCGAGCGTATCACACTCGGAGGAAGACCGACCCAGTTCTCTGCCTCGCATTACTCTGCCCAGTTGGATGTGAGGGCCAAGAAGTCGGACAAGAACGCCCGGGACGGCCTCTTCGGGGTCACGGACCAGGCGAACTTCAATATCAGGATACTCGATACCATGGACGCTCTCAAAGAGGAGATGAGGGAGCTAGGGGAATTCCTGAAGGAGTCCAGTGGGACCAGCATAGAGATCATGAAGGCCCAGAACGAGAACATGAAGATGATAGCCAAGTTGCTCGCGAACGGGAAGGAGAAGGCCGAGGGCGCAACGGAATACCAACGACAGGATTCTAACCACGAGGATTATTCGTATGGATAGGTGATAATATGGAAGAAAAGAAGGAAGAAGACCCAAAGGAATTGATGAGGACGCGGACTGAAAGCTATAAGAGGCGAGAGAAAGCGATAATGACTGTGGCAATTATGACTCTTATTGTCGGTTATGCCATGTTCATACTAGCTAGTGTGCAGGCAGATGGATACGAGAATATAAAATCGTATGATCATCTAACAGATGATGGGATCGCATATCGAGATCTCGACAATGCGACATTCACATGGACAAGTGAAGAATTGGACAAGCTACACGATGATACCTATTATGTTCAATGGCTCGGAGGCTCGATCATAGGGATTGGTCTTGCAATACTGTTCGCAGGAATGATTCTAATCCCTTCAGATAAGAAGACGCACAAGATCCAATGCGACGGTTCCGGCGAAAAGAAATACTGCCCCGAGTGCGGTCTGAAGCTCTCGAGGCTGGAGAAGGAGTAGATGACAACGCACATAATGAGCATGACCTACGGGCCAAAGATCGCTGGGGTAATGGATGGGTGCATAAGGCAGACGATACGCCGCACTGGCAAATTCCATGTCGGGGACAAGCTGATCATACACACCTGGACTGGCAAGCCATACCGTTCACCGTGGGGCCAGAGGATGAACGCGGTTATAAAAGAAATAATCAAGATAGAGTGCTATGATGAGTATTACGAAGAGGCAGATTGGATATGCCCGTGGAACGGACCGCGGGCCACCGCCCTTGCAACTTTGGACGGTATCGACCCACCGACTGGACCGGCTCTTAAAGAAGTCCTGGAGAAGTTCCACGGCAAGTTTCACGGCAATGATCCCGACAAAGCCGCGTGGTTCCAGGTCATAAGGTGGTGAAGTAGATGACTGAAAAGAATAGGAGGCCGATACTAAAGCGGAATGACCAGGGAATGCCGGGGTGGAATGTCTATTTCAATGGCAAACTGAAGAAACTGACATTCTACCCAGAGGCAGAGTGTTTCTATTTCGAAATCGAAGGGGAATGAAAATGAAACCCCCGCTCGATTTCAGCCTCCCGACCCTGATCTTGGGCATGGGCCTCGGTCTCATGAGTCAAGACCTGTTCTCAGGGCTGCTCGTCTCTACAACGGGTGCGTTCTTGATGCTCGTGTTCGGGTACGCAAAACTCCAGAAAACCCCACAAACCCTTATATACACTGATAGCGATGTGTTAAAAGGATAGAAAACACGAATCATGCTGGCAGAACAGTCTATGAGGAATGTTAAACGAGGGGGATGAGAGGTAGATGACGACGCACATAATGAGCATGACCTACGGGCCAAAGATCGAGGGCGTTCGCAATGGCACGATCAGGCAGACGATCAGGAAATACAACCCTAAGCGGCCATTCAAGCTCGGCGACAAGTTGCTGATTCATGGATGGTCAGGGAAGCCGTATGGAAGCCCCTGGAGTTGGCGCATGGAGTCAGTTGTCACGGAACTGGACCATCTATGGGTGGATAATATGGTATGGGTACTGAAGGATCACTACGACCTTACACATGAAGGATACGCAAGCTCCATGCATGTCTGGGATAGGCCGCACCCTCATATTGAGAAGATCGCCAAAGACGATGGCATAGTACCGCCTACGCCGATGGAACTCCTGAAGGTCTTAGAGGATTTTCACGGGAAGTTCCCTCGTTCGGGTCTCCTTATCTATGGTGACCCCCCAATGGCTGAATTCCAGGTCATAAGGTGGTGAGGTAGATGCCTAAATGGTCCAATCTTGCCGATGATATGAAGATGTTAGTCACGATTCACAGAGAGGTCAAAGCAGGTCGCTCAGTATGGTTCACGAGGTTGGCCGAGCTACTAAAAGATGATATGAACAAGACGACCATATCAAAACTAGAGGACAGACTCTATGACCTAGGCATAATAAACAAGAAGTATGAGCGTTGCCCAGATGGAAAGTGGGGATCATGTTATCGAATCGCGTCTGAGGCGCAATCATTTGTGAAGAATGTCGCCGATAATCTTTACGGCCACGAGGAGAAGGTGAAGTAGATGGCCCAAAAGCGAGCGATCTTCGAGGATGCCGATCAATCCGCACTCTTAGGGGTATGCGAGGGCGACAGTGAGTTCATACCTGTTTGGCTCATGATGCGATGCGGTATGCACCCCTGCGATGTCTCAACAGCCGGCAAGAAGGTCAAGTTCGACGGTAAGTACATCTCATGGAAGAGGGCGAAGAACAGCTACCCACGGCACGAACTCGTACCCGAATATCTCAGAGAACGCATGAGCGCATGGTTGAAGCGCGGTCGGAAGCTATGCAGGAACGGTTACTGGCATCTAGTATCCAGGGTAGGTTCACGGATAGGTCATCCCGAGTATTCCCCCCAGACTTTACGACACACTTTCGGTACTCAGATGCTCAAATACTATATGAGCCAGCCAAAACCGCCTCCAGACGTGTTCGACCTAGTGGCCCGTAAGATGGGGTGTTCGGTATTCGTCGTAAAGGGGTTCTATGTGGATCTTCAGGATTGGGAACGGGCAGCCGAGGACCACGGCAACCACGAGAATACTATCCCATAAATTATATATCTGGGTGTCGATACTGTATATAGGATGCGTCCTGATTCTGAGCAGCTACGATTGAGTGAACTTTGGACCGATGTTCCTTGCTTTTTGGGCTTCAGTCTGACGATCATTATCGGTGCGCTGGTCCTGACGCTCCTGTTCGTGATGGGGTAAGGCTATGATGCGGATTTTATACTTCAAGGTCGACGGGCTCACATCCGTCGAGAAGACGAAGACCAACCCGAGACTTTTGGAGATGCCAGATGGTTACCATCCGGTGACAAACGATTCCGTATGGCAGGATTCCAAACGCCTGATGGCTCCGTTGCTGATAATCATCCAGGGGGTCAGGGGTCCATACGGTGCGACTATGGAGAACAAGGATGTCTCGAGCGTGCTGTACGAGATCGAGCTGGCAGAGAGGGCGTTCAAGAAGGCCAATGTATCCAAGATGTGGATGCGAAGCCTTGAGCGTTTGATAGAGTTCATCCAGGCTCGGGGCATATACCTGGGCATCGTCATCTTCGTGCTATATTTCCTGGGTCAGTCCATGTTCGGGGGTACTTAGATGGAAAAAGACTTCACCGACTATGTCGCCCTGATACTCGAGGCCGAGAAGCGGGTATACCATATCTATCATTTCAGGTCCAAGAAGAACGACCCTGAACCGCCAGACACCATCACCCACAACGATAGGGAGTACGTCTTCGACCGCGATAGGGCGTTCCAGATAAGAAAGTGGGCTCCCTGGAAGAAGGTGGACGGGAAACACCCGTTCAGATCCATGAACGAACTCATGCGCTCCAAGAGGGTCGGTCTATTGCTCTACCATGAGACCATCAAGAAAGAACCCCTCATCAGATACATCAAGCACAAGAAGGCCCGCGAATATATCTGCAAGGAATGCGGGTTCACGACCGTCCATCTGAGGGGCATGAAGACCCACATGAAGACTCGACACAAGCTGGCCGAGTTCAATGACAAGATCAGGATAGGTTTCGACATTACAACGGAGGAGGTCAAATACTATCCAGCTATCCAACCCATACATATCAGCCGGGTACATCAACCATCGGGGGAGATAAGAGATGCCTGAAGACGATTTCGACTCCAAGAAGCATGTGACGAGACATCTGACGCTAGGTAGGTTCGGGAAGACCGAAGAGGCGACCAGGGTGAACTCCTGGCCCGAACAGGACTATCTGAGCTGGAAACTGTTCCTCGCCCGTACACTGACCCCGGACAATGTGACACCTGCAAGTCTCAAGACCATCTGTGATGCGTCGGACAAGTATCGGAAGGCATACAAGAGTTACAAGTTCGGCATCATCCAGGGAATCAAGTCTAGCTGGATGATCATACTGATCGGAGGGATAGTCTTCACGGTGGTCATGTTGTACTTCGCGGGAATAATACGGGTGTGATGTCATGGTCGCTATCAAGAAAGTAGAAGAGCCATCGCAGCCAAAGGATTCATTCGTACCGTTCTACGAGACAGGTGCTCAGCTATACATGAGCCTCAAGCTGTCAAAGGACGGCCTCTCTCGAGAAGAGGACACTGATGTACTGAAGGGAATGTATGACCAGCTCATGAAGGAGAAGCGCATCGGAGCCAAACTCAAGCATCATATCCAGGATGCCCAGGTGGAGATCAATGACCAATGAGACCAGCCTATGGTATACTCCAGGCGGAAAGCCAGTACGAGCAAATCTCATAGATTACCATCAGGTCGGTCAGAACGATTACGGGACCATCTACACCGTACCATGCTTCGATGAGGCCACGGGAAAGAACTACGCTGCCGAGTGCATCAAGGAAGCCGTCGCCCATAAGCGGAACTGCCCCGTCCTGGTCACCGGAGATCCAGGCATCGGAAAGAGCACGGTCATCAACACCCTCATGCAGACCATCGACCCGAACATCCCGGTCGATAACATCACATTCGCCCTGGACGAGTTCGAGCAGATATTCAAGACGAATCAATACGGCGATTCCAAGAAAGGGTTCTATCCCCAGACCAGCATGGATGAGGCTGGCCATGCGATGTATGGCCCCGAATACCTGGAGCTCGAGCAGAGGGTGCTTGCCAAGAACCTGATAGTGAGCCGTATAAAGAAACAGATAGTATACTTCGCCGTCCCGAAATGGAAGCTGCTCAACCCACATGTTCGGAACATGATGACCATCTGGATCCATGTATTCGAGCTGGACTTCTATCTCCAGGGGACCGCCCTTCTGAAAGTGGCCCCTCCCAGGATGCAGAGTGAATACCAGGCATCTAAGTTCTGGACCCCTCAATGCGTGTTCACATATAAACCACTCAAGACCAAGTTCTGGGATGACTACGAGGCTCGCAAGATAGAGTTCGTCGATAGCTGTCTGAGCGTAGGCGACAAGAAGACCACACTATTGAAGGATATATCTCAACGGCTTCGCAACAAGGGCATGACGCAGGATGAGATCGCCGAGATCATCGGGCGGGATAGATCGAGAGTATCAAGGTATCTATCCAAGTCCAACTCTTAATTATACTATTCTATGTACGCGCACAACGCACAACGCATGAAAAAGGTTCCGCATACCGGGGTGATTCGTTCAAACAGCCCTATCTCTTTAAAAGGAGAGCGCCTGAATGTTCACAGTCAAGTCGAAGGCGAAAATATAGCGATGGGTAGATATAAATATGCAAGTGACGATTCATAAACAGCATGAGATTAAACGGGGCACATACCGCCCAGGGGGTGAAGTGAAGGTATGTTTGGAATAAACCGCAACGAGAAGGGAGAACTTTCCGTTGGCAAGATCATCAGCGTGGTCATTCTGATAATCGTTGGTCTGTTGCTTCTGCCAATAGTGCAGGACCAGGTCGCGTCCGCATCCGAGAATGCGACATCAGAGAGCGCGTCGACGCTGATAGACATGGTTACGATCTTCTATGTCTTGGGCATTGTGCTGGCCGCAGTAATGTGGGTCGTGTACGAGACCAAGGGCATGGGGAGCGAGTAACTAGGCTATTGATAGGCGGTTCGATAGCCGAAACCTTTTTCTTTATCACATTCAAGCCGAATCAAGAGGGCACGATGCCAGGGGGTGAATCTGAAATGAGGTTGAATAGGAATACAGGAGCAGAACTGACAGTCGGGAAGCTGGTCGCCGTCGTGATCGCAGTAATCGTAGGTTTCGTACTGTTGCCGGTCGTGCAAGACGGAGTCACATCGGGTCAGGAGTGGCAGAACAACTCGACGAGCGAGACGACGTCAAACCTGCTCGACATGATCACACTGTTCTGCATACTGTTCATAGTCCTCGGGGTCGTGCTCTGGGTAGTCTACGAGACGAAGGGACTGGGTAACAAGTAGCCCTATCCTTACTGAGAGCAGTACAAACCTTTTTATTTATTGACATCAGATTATAGTTCCAAGGTGAGGAAGTACGGATATGAAGAAGGGCAAGAACAAGGAGAGGGCCAGACTATTGCGTGTCCAGTATGACCTCACGAATCCAAAGTATCAAGATCCAAAAGAGAAAGGGGTATGTCTGGAATGAACGGTGCGATCAAGAGGTTCAGGGTGGAGAAGAAGAACGCAGAGTCCAAGTTCAAAGGACTCAAGTACGCTGGCGTATTGGTCGTGGCGTTGTGCATGGTCTGCGGTAGCTTCGGCTATCTTCTAGGTGCTGCACCAGCATCGGCCCCAAATACAGTCCTTGATTGGGAAGGGCTCGAAGCCTACAAGATCAATGGTGTCAGATATGCAAATCCGGACGATGTCGATAGTATACAAGATGCGCTTGATAATATGACTAGCGGAGGGCTGCTGGTAATACCCGCTGGGGATTACACAAGTATCGCACAGATTGAGATAATGTATAACTGGACCGCCGTAATAGGTGTCGGTTGGGCCACTCATATCTATTCGACCTACGGGCATTCCGGACTTTACATCAACGAAAAGAGCAACATCCTGATAAAGGACATTTGGCTTGAGGGTGCAGGTATAGCCGCTGGTGGAACCGACCTCGGCGTTAACATGCTTACATGCGAATATGTCACTGTCACGAATTGCAGGTTTACCGAATGGCCCAACGATCCACTGATAATTCATGGCCCTGATACCCATGACTGTGGGGTATTCAATTCTATCTTCAGTGAATGCGCGGAGGGGCCAGAGCTTAAGGGTGGCACATGTAACGTTATAAGTGGATGCCAGTTAAATAATATAACAGAAGAAGCGATTGAAATAACCATGCGCCCAGATTATGACGAGCAATCATCTAATCATCTGATTGCAAACAATATCATGCACAACATCGGCCAAATCGGGATATGGGTCTATGAGAATGTCAGCTCATGTACCATAATCGGGAATATCATAAACGATACGCTCACGGGGATTCAGATAGCTGGGATTGCGACAGCCATCCCAAGCAACATTCATATTACTGGAAACTCCATAAGCTATGCAAGTTCCAGCGCGATCAGGATAAATAATGTTGGTTGGGAGAATATCCGTATATCCGATAATTCTATCCATATATACAATGCGTTTGGAATATATGTCATCGCAGGCGGTCAGAACCTCTCCCTGGATGGCAATTTCATATCGAACGGATATGGGGCGACTGCGGATGCCATATCGATCACCAGCGCGACCAGAAATGTCACAGTTACCGACAACACGATTCTGGACCCAGCTCGATACGGTGTTTCTTGCAGCACTCCCTCTGCCTCTATCCTCAATAATGTCATACGCGGTGGGTCAGTCGCCGTATTCCTATCAGCCGTAACTGTAGCCGGGGAATCGCAGATAGTATCAGGTAACAGGATAGATCATTTGACGAGCACAGGCGTTAAGATACAGACTGCGAATTGGGCCAATGTCGTCATATCCGATAATTATTTCACGGACATAACATCAAATGCTATCTCATGTAGCGTTGCTGGCTCGAACCTACTCATAACTGGAAACATCATAAACGAGATGGGCGGGACGCTAGACGCGATCAGTCTCTCTGGAGTCATCGTGGGTGTAGTAATATCGAACAATCAGATACTAGACACTAGCAGATACGCCATCAATCTGGCTGTCCAGGATGCGATGATAACTGGCAATCTGTTCAGAGGAACTACATCCATCGGCCTCTATTGTACAAACGGGACCGGGGCCGTCATATCGAATAACATATTCATGGATTACACTGGTTCTGGAATACGGCTAACTGCCGCATCAACATACATAACCATCCTCGGGAACAGGTTCACGGCAATGCCATATGGTATCTTGGAGACGGCTGGGGCAGATTACATATATGTGCTATGCAATAATTTCGAGGATTGCGCGACCGGGACATACACTCTGGCCGGTGTCAATAATGTATATGCAAATAACACTGGGATTTAGGAGGCAACAATGGACGCATTCTACACAAGGCGGATAGCGGTCTTGGCCTTGGTATGTGCCATAGGCTTTACTGGCTATGCGTTTATGAGCGTAGGCGCATTCGACAGCCCAGACTACGACCTTGTGATAGACAACATCCCGTGCAACTTCGACCTAGACAAGACGCTGTATATCGACACTCAGACAAATTATAGGGGGTTCGTGATCTACAACGACCATCTGGACATCCGTTCTCAATATCTGACCTTCTACGAGCTAAACGATTCCTATGAGCACGACGACATCAATCTGGTCATAGGTTCATACTGCTATGCCTATGTACCTGCCAGGAACGCGACACTAGACACGATCACCGAGATAAACAGGTTCCAGCTATCATCCTGGAACGGGACCGTGACCGTGCAGAGACCGACGGACTATTCAACGACTAGGATGGTGTTGACAGTCAATTCAACTGACAATGCGACTCTTCTGATACGAGCCGTTGGATTGCACCGGAACTATGAGTATAGGGTATTCGTCGATGGTCATCCAGAAGCATGGCTCAGGGTCAATAGTGCTCAATACATCGAATACAACTACACTGGAGATTGGTCGACGCATACGATCACATTCCAACTATCCGGGCAAGCCACCGAAGTACCCGCTCTATATCTAGGTCTTGCCCAGGTAATGCTCTGCATGGGTCTGTTCGTAGTCGTCGTCAAGTCGATGATATGGCCTTTGAAAGACCCGAGTAAGCGCGTCAGCTCCGAGCAGATGACCAGGACCGTCATAAAGGCGATGATATATGTCGTGATAGGATTGTTCATGATAGTGCTGACCTTCAAACTATTTGTGGGGGTCTAGGCTGCCCATTGGGGTGAACTATGGCTCATGTGATCAAATCCATCCTGACCATATCGGTGGTCCTATGTCTCATCAGTACATCGCTCCTGATACTTTGGCCCGAGAACGTATCCGCAGAGGACATAGAGCTGGTTCCGACCTCGGATGTGTCCATAGGCTTCGATGTCACATATCCATCGGATGGCATATATTACACCAAGGTCGATGACGGCGCGAGCCACGATTCCGCCACCACATACAATCGTGCGGTCACCAACGGAGACAAAGACATCTTCGGGCTGGAGGATATGAGTGAACCATCTGGAAGTTATGACATAGATGTGACGATATATGTGGTGACGCAGGACGCAGGGACAGGTGGAGCCGAACTGACTTGCGGTGTCGTCATCTCATCGACCGAGTACATCGGGGTCAATGGCATAACGCCCCCCAATGCTTGGGAATCATACAACTATTTCTGGGAGGAGAACCCTGCCGGTGGTGAATGGACCTATATAGTCATCAACGCTATGAACTTGTACGTCGTGGTCCCCGACGCTGCACCCGATGTCGATGTCACATCCCTTTATGTGATCGTCACCATCACATACAATGCGCAATGGGCTCCGACTTTCACATCCAGTCCTGACACGACGGCAGACGAGGACCAAGCATACTCCTATACTGCCACATGCAACGAGACCGTCACATGGTCTGCGGGAATGACGAGCAATGCGACATGGTTGACATGGACTCAAGCAAACCACACTGTCTGGGGCACTCCCGACGCTCTCGATGTCGGTAGCTTCTACGTCAACATAACCGCGACGAGTGATGCCGGAGGTCTCGAAGGCTATCAGAACTACACGGTCACCGTATCAGCCGCACCACTCGAATGGGCTCCGACCTTCACATCCAGCCCAGACGAGACTGCGGTAGAAGACGAGCCTTATTCTTATGAGGCCACATGCAACGAGACTGTCACATGGTCTGCGGGAATGACGAGCAATGCGACATGGTTGACATGGACGCAAGCCAATCACACGGTCTGGGGTACTCCTGATGCACTCGATATTGGGAGCTACTACGTCAACATAACTGCGACAAGCGATGTCGGCGGTCTCGAGGGCTACCAGTCCTATACAGTCACGGTATCGGCAGCCGCGAACGCCGCTCCATACTTTACTTCCACGCCTACTGCGACGGGCCACAACAAGACCCTGTACTACTATGACGCGAACGCCCTGGACGGAGATGACGACCCGCTCACATTCGACCTCGAGGGTTCCATAACGGCATGGGCAAGCATCACACCATCGACAGGAGTGACCCAAGGGACTCCGACGACCATAGGCGATTACTGGATGAACATCTCTGTCACGGACGGGATAGCTACTGTCTGGCAGAACACATCCATCCACATCTACACCGATGCGCCGTCATTCGTCACATCTGCCATCATCACATGGCAGAACGGGACGACCTACCTATACAATGCCCAGGCGACAGATCCAGAGGCCGAGGGGCTGACATTCCATCTAGAAGGCAACGGGACCAGCTTCGTCGGGATAACGCCAGCAGGATACTATTGCGAAGTCGAGGGGGCCATCACTTCAATGGGCTGGTGGTATCTCAATCTCAGCGTAACGGACGGGACCAACACCGTATGGCAGAACTGGACCCTGACGGCCTTGAACTCAGCACCGTATTTCACATCGACACCCGTGACAGAAGGCATCGTCAATGTCAGCTATGCCTATTTGGTCGTCGCATCGGACAATAATTCCGATGGATTGATATATTCTATCGACGCTTCTAGTATTGAGACGAAAGCTTGGTTGACTTATAATGAGAGTAGTGGGCAACTCGAGGGAGTTCCAACCATAAACGGGAGCTATGATGTGAACTTGAGCGTGACCGATGGCCTTATCACTACATGGCAGAATTACACTATCTCGGTGGACCTGAGCGACACCGATACAGTCGGACTCTTGCAGCTCATAATCGCATTGATATTCTGTTTCGGGTTCCTGTTCGCGGGCTTCAAACACAGTGAGTTCATGCTCATTGCCGGTCCGTGCTGGATGCTGAGCGGGCTGATGGTGTTCATGGTCTACGGAGAATGGTTCATGATCATGACGGTCGGAGTAGGTATCGTACTATTCATCAAGGGGGCGAACGATGTATATCATTCAAAGTAGGGTCTTGGTGTCAGTCGTGTTCGGATTGATGGTGCTACTCGGCATCGGTACGCTAAGTGCCCAAGCGATAGACATCAACGACATCCCGACATCATTCGCCGATGCTGTCGGCATATCCCAGACGGCTGCGGAGCTGGTCATCTCTGCCATGATCCTATTATCCATAGGGATAGCATTGTCGATGTTCAAGGGCTCTAACATGGCCCTGACGGTCATCATCATGATCGCAATGGTCGGTATGCTGACCGCGATAGGCTGGTTGGATGCTTGGCTGTTGGTCATGATAGTGCTGGTCATAGCCCTCATGTTCGGTCAGAAGCTAAGGGATTGGGGCACGACTAGAATGAGCGGTGGTAGTTAGATGTCCGGAACGAAGATGTACGGCCCTATATTGTTGCTCGCCGCCTTCTTCGGTTCAGTCGTACTCATGATGGTCATGATAACGCCAGTGATATTCGCAAGCATAGATCCTGGAGAGGCGACACAGGCATCCAGAATCTCCGACGTCTTCGAGGATTTGTATCTGGATGCATGGGAACCAAACCCCTACGAAGTCACAGGTGCATCAGTGGATGAAGGAACCAGCCTTATCACAGACGTATGTCAGATATTCGATGCACCCGGCGGCTCAGACCATCCACTTCAAGCCGCACTCGTCAGGAATCAGAGTTATCCCTTCGATAAACATACGGGAGATTATTGGGAGTTCGACCAGCGGTACGGATTCCTTGGTTGGTCAGAAGCACAGAGACGTGTATCTCTTGATGAGATCAGATATGCTTATGACGAATCCCAGAACTATTCCATGATGACTGTCAGCATGAGATATACATTCAGCATATTCTTTTGGTCTGAAGATGGTTATCTCCCAGATATGCTTGACACCAACAATTACAACATAACTGTCGGAATCGGTCTCAACGATTCGATGGATAGCATCAGTCCTTGGACGATGTTGGGGAAATTGATGACATTCAGGATGCCAGGAACCAATCTGTTCACAAACGCATTGATAGCCATCCCGATCTACACGGTCCTGATATACATCGCGTTCGAGATCATCCGGTCTTGCATACCGTTGCTTGGAGGTTGAGATGAGACTCATAGCTATCATGGTGGGCATGGGATTGCTGATGACCAGTCTTATGCTCATTCCAGCACCAGCGGCAGCAGAGATAACATATTTCTACACGGCAGCACCGACTGCGTACAACGGAACGACCTGGACGGTCTATCCCAGGTATTCGACATCTGCGGTCGACACGGACTCTGTGAAAGCCTTTAACGACGAATCGTATCACACGGTCTATACCTCGACGAGCGGGATATACAAATGGGCCAAGACGAACGACTTCACGAACACTGGAGATTGGTATGTAGACACTGAAGGCGACCCGTTCTGGACGACGGTGAGCCACATGCCACCGGACGATGCGACCATAGAACAGGTATATGTCGTGATAGTCTTCGAGGCGTACCGTCCCGACACGACATTGTACTTTTCGACCGATGACGACTATTCATACAACAATTCTGGGGTACTCAGTGGTTCAATGAGCCCATATTATGGCACGAGGCTCTGGGACGTGACCGCGCTCGCGGATTGGACCCCTGCCCTACTCAACAGCACGGATGTATGGCTCAAGGCCAAGATGACCCCCACACTTGGAGTGAACTACTATCTCGACTATCTCGGGTTCGAAGTCTTCTGGTCCGGTGATTATGTCGGTGGCGGTGGCGGAGAGGATTGGGTCCCAGGCGAGGAAGATTTACCCGGCCCACCTCCATTGGATTATAGCATCATCTACGACGCAGAAGGCATCATAGGCATCATGGGCTTCGTCGGGCTCATCGGGATGGTAGCGACCCCGGCGATCATGGTCTACGCGAATCGACAGAACCAGGGCGACGGCAAGATGAACCTATTCATCAAAGGTTTGGTGATGTTCATGTTCTTCCTGACCTTCTTCATGGTCTCATTAGGTATCTAGGAGGCGATATTCAGATGCTAGCGGAGGCGAACGCCCTCACCACAGAGCAATGCGACCTTGAGGGCGAAGCGTGCGTCAAATCGAAGGGAAACGCCTCACAGCTAGCGTTGTCGTCCGAACTCCTGATGCTCATAGGCTTCGTATGGTGTCTCCTGGGGTTCATGTTCAAACAGTTCTGGTGGGAGCTCGGGGGTTTCATGCTGCTATACATGGGCGTGATGACGCTCGTACCTGTCAGAAATGAGGAGGAGGACACGCACGAGGAGGGAGGGGAATCCTAAAACCTCGCGGGTCCACTTCCATATTATAGATGGGAGCTAAACTATTTAATATCTATGCGTTTAAAATGTAATCGGGGTGCTAAATATCAAAGGCCGATGCTAAACCGATGCATAGAAGGTATTAAATGTATACGATGTAATACAACACCCGATGACAGAAAAGCGGTTGACAAGGCGCGTCCCGATCATGGTCGACCCTGAGACGAGGAAGGAGATCATGAGTTTCAAGCTCGAGCATGGATTCAAGAACCCGAGAGAGGTCTGGAGATTCCTTATTCGGGAATATCGGGAAGCTAAGAAAAAGGAGGGAATTGGAAATGGTGAAGTCAGATAAGCCTGAAGTAATCGAGCAGGACGTGTTCGGTGGCAAGGAAAAGGCCGTACCCGGCGTTGTAGGGCGGGTAACCGATGACGAAGTCAACGCGCTCGTGGATGAGATATTGAGCGTGTGCGGACCTATTGCAGTGCACGACGCGAGAGAATTCGTAGAGAAGGCAGCGGAGGCGACCAAGAAGGCGTACGAGGGGGCAGACGAATGAACTGCAATAAGAAGACATACTTCAACGGGATCATCTACGAGTGTCATATGCCTAGAGGACATAAGAGTGGGTGCATATCTGCTAGGACTGATATAGTGCCGTCTACTGACGAACTGAACATGATAAGGCAGATGAGGGAGGAGTGAGGACATGATTTCAACGACTGTATGTGTTCGGTGCAGCAGACCAACAAAGACACCGAACGAGCATCTTCACGGTTTCACGCTGGATGGTCATGTTATATGGACTTGTGCTGACTTCCAGGGGGCAAAGCGATGATGGGCACGAACCTATGCGGGGCGTTCCAGCGGTCCAAGGTCGTCGGCTGTGACACATGCGAGCATCAGGGAGAGGATGGAGGCTGTCACAAGGATTCGATACTCCGATGCTACTATGTGAAGACGGAGGACGGGTACAAGCGAGCAGTAGTGCCTTCGCTGGTCGATTACAAGGAGAAGGTGAGATTCGTGCAAGGCGACCCGCGGCAGGGCATGAGTGCCGCAATCATAAAGATAGAATACTTTCAGGAGAAGGTGAGGTAGATGCATCTGATTCATATATGGCGATACCAGAGGACCGGAGAGGCCAAGGTCGTGAAAGAAACACCCTACGCCTACAAACTCAGAAATCGCGGTATAATGAAGTGTATGATATGTGGGCGAGAACGGCCATTTCTCTATTTGCCGGGATATTGGCAAGAAAAGGAGAAGGTGAAGTAGATGGATAGAGACGAATACGGCAATCGATTGAAGCCAAGGGCAATGGTTCCATTGTGGGTAGTATTCTACTCCATGTTGATGATTGCTTTCTCCTTCATAATGTTTATGATGAGAAGGTGAAGTAGATGGCTGACGAACCGAAGAAGTGCCCTAAATGCGAAAGTGAGATGGAACCAACAATCGTAAATCGAGAGGATGGTTCGGGGTGGGAGGATGCCGTTTGTTGCCCACAGTGCGGTCACGAGGAGCAGGTGAAGTAGATGATATACAACACAACAATACGATGTGAAGGATGCGGGAGTCGTTGGGAAATGACAATAACGGACAATATAACGGCAATACTTCACGAATGCCCAATATGTTCTGCTCGAGGGGAGTGCCATGCAAATGACAAAGGAGCTTAGGACTATTACCCTAAGCAAGAGGCAATTTACATCGCTATCCGATTATTGTAGCGGAAACAATATCACTCTGCTTACTCGCCCGGCTTGGCTCGGTAAAATAATCATGGATGGCTGGTATGCGCTCCCCCACGCCAAATTAATGGAGAAGGTGAAGTAGATGGGGACCTTACTAACAGTGATAGGAGCCATCGTCGTCGTCATAGTAGGAAGTCTTCTGGTCTTCACTATTATGGATGGCCCAGATGGCTACCCACATGATATTGTCATCAAGAATATCGGCGATGTTCCTCTTGACTTCGAACTATATTTCAATGACGAAATGATCTCAAATGGAACGATCGCTGCACATTCAGAATATGTGTACACATTGATATGCAAGCAAGGAGACAATGTATTGACGCTTTTCGTAGATGGAGAACGCTATGAGAAGGTTTATGGTGGCGGAGGATTCGGAGGCCCAGGAGCAATGCCAGAAACAATCTATTTCATCGTCGGGGTGATCTAATGGCCCCGAAGCTACCTCATTGGGTCACATGCCCGTTCAGGAAGGAGTACAAGGACAATCCCAGATCCAAGTGCTTCAACTGTCACGCACCCAAGTTCATGGACTGCAAGTACCGCGAGGAGAAGTCCATGCAGATAGCGGTCATCAACGGTCCTGATTTCAGGCCGGTCTGCTCAAAGGACAAGTCCATCAGGTGCGGCATAGTGAATCAGAACTGCTACACATGTAGGGCATTGGCGCAGCATTATGGTTCTCAAACGATGCCAGGGCCGGAGGCGATCAGGGCGGGTGAGGTCGAATGAAATGCTCAAAGTGCAAAAATGATACGGTAATCCAGAACGACATCGTGTATGTGAATCATCACCCAATAGGTGTGATCAAGACGGCATACTGCAAATGCGGTCATAAGGAAAAGGTGCTCCAATGAGTCGTGACGAGCAGATAGCCGACCTCGAGGAGGAGATCAGGACCATGCAGTTCAAGCTACGGGATGCTGAGTGGACCTTGAGCCACGAGCCCGAGAAGATACAGAAGGCAAAGGACCGCCTGGAAGAGCTTAAGAAGGGGTTGAAATGAAACTCAAGGAACGGATACTGAGTCTTCCGAGGATAAGCGTGTTCCTGATAAGCCTGGGTGGAGTGAACATAACAGCAGCCTTGATAGCGTCGGGTCTGGGTCATCCTCTGATGGGGGCATTCGCAGCGTGTACGGGCACGGCATGTCTTGTAGCTGGAGGAAGCGAGCTTAAGGGGGAATGACGATCGAGATACGGAGCATCGACAGAGGGGATTCACAGATGACCAAGAACGTAGAGCAATGCAAAGTCACGATCATCCATCAAGCAGGAGATGAGGTTAAACTATCCCACCAATCCGCTCAACCAGTTTCCTCCTCCTCGTCTCCTGCCATCCGATTCACGCATCTATTGTGGGCAAACACGATGTATGCTAAAGGGTTCATCAAAGCTCACTCTGGAACCCATTCATACTGGCTCAAGGAACCACCGAAGTTCGGGAAACTACCTGAAGAGCTATATGAAAAATATGAGAAACAGAAAAGGAAAACGCTGAAGGCAGCCTTGTCAGAAGGGATAAACTCATTCCAACATGGAGGGTGCAAGGGACAGGAATATTCTTTGGAAGAGCTGGGCAACGACTTCGGGGGAGCACAAGAGGCCGACCCTTGCATCCTCCACCCCTTTCCTGGTTGTCAGTCATGCCCTCAATATTCCCAGGCGATCATCTATCCGAGGAAATGCTATTACGAGGCGCAATGTCCCTGGCCGGTATTCATCATGAAGTTCAGGCTCAACAGGATTCTGAAAAGGAGGGGTAGACATGAGTGAAACATTAGTGGTCCCTGGTCGGATGCCTATGCCCAGGCTTAGGAAGACGCTGAGGAAGTATTTCGACGAGCGGTACGAGCCGTCGCATGTCGTGCAGGTGCTACTGGTCAGCAAGCGATGCTGCCATGTCAAGGTGGAGAAGATATTGGATCTTCCCCGGAACGCCGAAACGCTGAGGCTGCCGAAGGTGGAGAAGGACTTCACATTCGAGATAGTCGAAGGCTTTCCAGGCGGAGAGATCATCACGGAGGTTTGAGAGATGGTAGCAAAGAAGAAGGTATCGAAACGCCCAACAGCTATAGCACTAATTTGCCAAGAATGCTCGAAGGGTTACTGCATGATACACTTCAAGACACGCCAAATCATTCCAGACCGTAATGAAACAGAGATGGATCTATTGGCGTGTCCCGACGCTAAATGGAAAAAGGTTGGAGAATGATTAAGGTGACTAAACGGATGAAGTGCCATAAGTGTGGCGAGCTAGACGATTCGACATATGAGCAAATCATGTCGGTCTGTAAGAAGGTGAAGTAGATGGATGAAAAGGTAAAGTGTGGTCGCAAGTGCCGTCACTTCGTTCATGGAGCGAAGTATAGCTTCGCGACAAGAGAGTGTCTTCCATGCAGGCGCAACCCGACGATGCCGGATAATTACAGCGAGAAGGTGAGGTAGATGACCGAACCGAAGAAGTGCCCTAAGTGCGGCGGAAACATGATCGATTCATTACCACGAGCCACTTATAACGGACAGAAACTGAGCGACCTCAGACTTCTCAACTGGTTATGTCTAGTCTGCGGTCACGAGGAGAAGGTGAAGTAGATGGCAGACAAGCATAAAATCACCTTATTTTGCAAAAAATGTGGAGGAGATGCCTTCAAGATGCGATGGGAATACGAATCAGATAGAGAACTATTCCAACTCACTTTATGCCATGATGGGTATGGATTCATAGCAGAGGACTCTATTATCACATGCGCGAAATGTGGTTCAGAAGCCCGTTGGGACGAAGACGACTTCACCGAGACAAGAGGACATGATTAAGATGTCAAGTGATGTACTCATGCCTCCAGATGCGAACATACCGTATGAGTGGCAGATAGCGAGCGAGGCCGACCGTATACTGATGGTCGTCCCTAGCTGGTCAAGGAAGGACAAGCTCTCGTACCTGGTCATCATAGACAAGGAGACCCGCAAGATGTCCTGCGAATGCAAGGGGTTCCAGTTCACGGGCGATTGCCATCACATCCGAGGGGCTAAATGGTTCTGCGCACAGCCCAATTTCAGGAGGGGCGGTTCTCAGAAGACATCCCTCGAGGCGTACTTCGCGTTCACGGACGAGATGCTACGGAAAAATCAGAGGATAGTGCTCAAGGCGATACAGGAGCTAGGGCCGGTCTCGGACAAGCAGATAGCCTTCGTGCTCGGGTGGCCGATCAATACGGTGACTCCAAGGCGAGGAGAACTCGTAGACATGGGCCTGGTCGTATCGTCAGGAGACCAGACGGACTTGAAGACGAATCGGAGGGAGTTGGTTTGGAATCCGGTAGAATGAATATCCTTCATGGGTATACGGTTGCGGAGATTGTTGAGTGATGACGAATGTTGACCGTTGGATCGCTGTTCACTGGCATAGGGGGTCTTGACCTTGGCCTTGAGCGAGCAGGAATGCAGATCAGATGGCAAGTTGAAATCGACCCCTACTGCAACAGTGTGCTCGAGAAGCATTGGCCCGGA
>Ga0307379_10004305_pt1 | contig 20366 bp, 16 predicted proteins | sample UN2MG_FD_202237 | JGI IMG/M metagenome (GOLD analysis project Ga0307379, IMG submission 202237) | Soil microbial communities from Risofladan, Vaasa, Finland - UN-2 | ecosystem: Environmental > Terrestrial > Soil > Coastal area > Acid sulfate soil | place: Finland: Risofladan, Vaasa | collected... | reverse complement strand
ACTATAAATATTGCAATTAATACGATTGTTAATACTTTTTTTTTAAACATTTTTTCATCTCCTGATTTATACGGTTTATATTTATACAAGGTAAAATAACATTTATTTCTTCAATTCATATTAACCATATAAGATTGGTGTGTAAGTCTGTCTATTGTTTAAACCAGAAATTCCAGGGTCTAGTAATATTTCATCCTATCTGTCAAATGACAGGTTAGTTGTAATTATTGTTGAAGGTAACGGTTTTACAAAATATGGTTAGCATTTAAAATTACAATCTGCTTTGAGTACTTACAATGAGATGTTCTATTTTATTCCACTCATTTTTATGCCTTCAACTATGTATCTCTGTAGTACAAAGAACAAAATCACTATAGGAAGAATTGTAATTACACCCCCCGCCATAATTGCATCCCACGGTGTATCAGTTCGTCCTATGTAGTTTGCTAAACCAACCTGTAACACCCACTTATTCTGACTTTGGTTTACTATCATAGGCCACATATAGTTATTCCAGTTTGCTATAAAAAATGCTGTAGCCAGTGTTATGATTATAGGCTTTGATAAAGGAAGAAATATCCTTATAAATATTCCAAAAGGTGAACATCCATCAAGGGTAGCCGCTTCTTCCAACTCTTTTGGTATCATTAGGAAAAACTGCCTAAAAAGAAATATACCGTATGCATGAGGTATAGCAGGTATAATAACACCCTTAAAAGTATTAAGCCAACCAAAATTTTTGACTAATATAAACAAAGGTACTAAAATTACAGAAAAAGGTATCATCAATGTACTTAAAATCAAAATAAAGACTACATTTTTACCCACAAAATTTAATCGTGCAAGAGCGTATCCGGCCATCGAGTGGAATATAAGAGCAACAATCGTAACTGTTGTAGATATAAACAATGAATTTAAAAAATATCTTAAAAAGGTCCGTTTTAAAATCAAACTATAACCATTTAATGATATTGTTTTAGGTATAAATCTTAAATCAAATACTTCTCCAGTGGGTTTAATTGACGATACTAACAACATACAAATGGGAATTAAAAATAAACATCCTAGAATTATACCGCCCAGCATTTTAACACAATATAATATTTGACCATTTTTATTTTTAATTAATTTCCCTTCACTATTCACGTGCCCCCCCCCTTGTTATTTTTAATAGCATCATAGTAAAAACAAACATTATAACAAAAAGCACAAACGCCAGTGCCGACGAATATCCTAGTTTCAAATAATAAAAGGCATTGGTATAAATGTAAAATGTTGCAACATTTGTTGCCCCTGCAGGTCCTCCACTTGTCATAACTTTTACCTGGTCAAATACCTGAAATGAAGCAATGGTTGTGACAACAAGAACAAAGACGTTTACTTCCTTAAGCATTGGAAAGGTAATACCTTTAAAAAGCTGAAAAGCGTTTGCACCATCAATTTTTGCTGCCTCATAATAGGTAACTGGAATATCCTTTAATGCTGCTAAAAATATAATTGAATAATATCCTATAAGTGTCCATGCAGTTATAAGTGCAATACAAAAAAGCGCTTGTTTCGGATTCCCAAGGAATGACTGTGCAGGTATTCCAAATATATGTAAAAATTCATTCACAAACCCTCCTCGCGGATCTAACATAAACAACCATATTATTGAAAGAACAATTGTGGATACTGTAAAAGGCATAAAATAAACTGTCCTTAAAAATCCTTGTATTTTACCAGTTATAGAGTTTAGAAAAACCGCTATTAAAAGAGAAAGGCAATATACCATAGATACAAACATAAGGGCATAAACAATTGTAATTCCAACAGAATGCCACCATTGGCCATCCGACATTAAAGTAGCATAATTTTTTAGTCCAATGAATTTCATTGGGCTAATACCATTCCATTCGTTCAGACTTACATATAAAGCTATACCCACTGGAATAAAAACAAATATTGCAAGTCCGATTATATCGGGAGCTAGCATAAGATAGGCGAATAAATTTTTTTCTACTCTCTTTTTTGTTATGAAAAATTTACCTGTTGTAAAACCTTGATTACTCATCAACGTCTCTCCTATATTATTAATCATACCCCCCATTGGCTTATGACAATGGGGGGTATCTTAGCTTTATGTAGCTATTTATTTACATTGAACTTACATTGAACCACTGAATGATTTCAGGAATTCGTTGATTCTATCATTGGCTTTCTTTGCAGCAACTTTAGGATCTGCGTTAGCGAACATAACTTCTTGTAATGCATCACCTACAGCATCAACAATTTCGGAAGGATACCTTGGTTCACCTATAGCTGTATCATATATCTCATCTGTAAATACCTTTCTCAGTCCTTTGCTATATATCTCCTTACCAGCTTCAACTACTGACTTCCTTGGTGAATAAGCAAACTTAGTTTTTATACACCATTCAAGAGGTAAACTTATATCTCCTGCAAATGCCCACATAGCAAACTTTGCAGCAACATCAGCATTTTTGCTATTAGCATTAACCATGAATTTCCACCCACCTGCATCCGTAGCTGCTTTTCCGTTGTCAGGTATCGGCAATGGTACGAGGCCTATATTGGTTTCGGAGTAACCATTTTCAGGATCTTCAAGAACTGCAATTGCCCATGTACCACAAATTTGCATTGCTACATTACCTTGGCCCAAAAGGCTTAGATCCCAGGTGCCAGGTATGGTGATCTTTGCAGGTGCTCCCGCTTTAACCAGATCTCCCCAAATTTTCAATGCATTTTCAACTGCGGGGCCTTCAAATATGCCTTTCTTTGTAGCTACGTCAATTATACCTCCACCACCTTGCCATAAGAAAGGATACCATGTAAAATTCTGGTAATAACCTTTGTTAGGCTCGATTAAAAGACCTGCAACTTTGCCTTTAGTAAGCGTTTTGGTAGCTTCAATAAGTTCATTCCAAGTTTTTGGAGGTTGTAGATTAGCAGCAGCAAACATGTCCTTATTATAATACAATCCCAATAATTCTACTTCAAACGGTATTCCAACTATCTTACCATTTACTGTAACTGCATCTAAAGCACTTGGTAAAAAGTCTGCTTTCAACTCATCATTATAATAAGGAGTTAAATCAAGTGCTAGACCGCTGTTAGCATACTTCAAGAAATCGCCAGGACTCATAAAGAACACATCTGGGCCAACATTACCTGCAAATGCAGTTGTAAGTCTAACACCCATGTAATCAGCTTGAGGAATACTCACAGCTGTAACTTCGACATTAGGGTTAACCTTATTGTATTTATCCGCTAATGTTGCCATAAACTCTCCTTCAGGTCCTGAATGAAAATACCAGAATGTTATCTTAGTTTTTTCAGCTGCCAGTGAAAAAGCTGCAATCATTGAAATACTTAATACCAATACTGCTACCCATATTACTAATTTCTTCATTTTTTTCACGCTCCTTTTAATAATTTTACTTATTCAACAATTTCTAATAAAATCTTTTCTGAAATTTATTCGATATTTTGACCAGCAACTTTACCTCTGAACAAATCTCATTTTTCTTTACTATATAACCTCCTTTCTATTCTTCTCCCTTCATTTAGTCAACAGGAAAACTTCGATTACTTCGATATAATAATCACCTCCTATCGTGTTAATACTACGAAATAAAAGTTCTATTTTACCGCTTATATAATGGCCCAAAATTATTACAGGCCCTAAAATCAGCAGATTCTAAACCATAAGTTCCAAAGGAGGTCCAGGCCTTGGGTCTGAAGATCTTCTCTTCGGAAACATTGTGCATAGCTACTGGTATCCTGAGCATAGAAGATAGGGTGATGAGATCTTTTCCTATATGTCCATAACTTATGGCCCCATGATTCGCTCCCCAATTGTTCATCACTGAATAGACATCTCTGAAAACCCCCTTACCAGTTAGGATGGGGACAAACCAGGTGGTGGGCCAGGTGGGATCAGTGCGTTCATCCAAGATGTGATGAACTTCAGGAGGGAGATCTACGGTATAGCCTTCGGCAATCTGGATTACCGGCCCCAGACCTTTAATAAGATTTATTCTTACCATAGTTACTGGCATTACCCCTTTGGTGTAGAAAGTAGATGAATATCCACCTCCTCGGAAATATTCCAGGTTTGCAGGAGACCATTTCGTATTTTCCAGACATCTTTTTACTTCTTCTTCGGTAATCTCCCAGAAGGGCTTCATAGTTGATTTTCCATCTTCCTTCTGTTGGCCAGTAGCATCCAGGGTGGTAGCACCGGAATTAATTAGATGGAGAATACCGTTTTTAGCTATCCCGGTTAATTCTTTTCCGGTTACCCTCTTTGCGGCCTCAGGACTCCAGTAGGTCCGGATATCGGAAAAGATTTGAGCTGTATCGGTTAAAAGGTGACCAAATAACATAGAGATTCCGTTTAGGCTATCGTTTTCGGTGGCAAAGATAAAGGCTTCCCTTATCCCGTTCCAATCAAAAGAGGTGTTTAAAATAGTCTCCATAAAGTCACCATTGGGGAAATGGTCGGTCCACTGCCTTTGTCCCTGAAATCCAGCAACAAGGGCATTATGGCCTTCAGCCTCCTCAGTGAATTCTAATTCAGCTAACTTTGGATTGCCGACCATTAAATCACGGGCTATCAAGGTCATCTTGACTACCATCTCCCACTCTTTATCCTTTTGGGAACGGAAGTGTTTTAGGTCTTCTCTATTTCTATCTTCTCCTTCTTTACAATTCTCTTTAACCCAATGAAGTGCTCTTTCGTATTCTTCTTTATCATATATCTCTTCTTCTATCCTTCTTGTAATCTCGGTCATATCTACATATTCGTTTCTCATCCCCAGATAATCTTGAAAGAAGTCGGGGGAAACCTGGGAACCGGCAATTCCCATAGAGACACCACCGATAGAAAGATAGGATTTTCCTCTCATAGTAGCTGCGGCCAGCCCGGCTTTGGTGAATTGTAATAGTTTTTGTTCTACATCTTCAGGGATACTATTATCATTTTGATCCTGGACATCTTTACCGTAGATACCAAAAGCCGGTAGTCCTATTTGGTCGTAACCGGCAAGGGCGGCAGATAAATATACTGCACCCGGTCTTTCGGTTCCGTTAAACCCCCAAATCGCTTTGGGAATAAGGGGATCCATATCTATGGTCTCCATGCCACAGCACCAGCAGGGGGTTACACTTATCGATACTCCCACTCCTTCTTTGGCAAATTTATCGGCACATCTGGCAGCCTCAGCTACTCCGCCGATAGTAGTATCGGAGATTAAACATTCTACCGGTAAGCCATTAGAATGTCTTAACTTTTTACTAATCAAATCTGCAGTAGACTTTGCCATTCTCATAGTTTGTTCTTCTAAGGATTCTCTAATCCCTTTCCTGCGTCCATCGATGATAGGACGGATACCGACCTTGGGAAGTCTTCCGCATAACCTATTTTGGATATTTGACATTATTAAACCTCTCTAACTATCAATACTGATAAATCTAATTTCTTAGAATAACTTGAAATTATCTTAATTATTTTTTAATTAACCAATATTTGTTTTTTTGTAGAATTTCTAATTATTAGCTCTGTGCTTAAAGTTACTACGGTTGGTTTATGATCTAAATTTTTCTCTTCATCCTCTATCTCTTTTATTAATAGTTCAGCTGCGGTGGAACCAAGTTGATATACCGGTTGTCTTATTACAGTTATGGGAGGCTCTAGCATTAAAGCCCAATCCGAATCATCAAAACATACTATTCCGATATCATCCGGAATGATCAATCCCATTTTTTTAATAGCTAAAAGAGCTCCCATAGACATATCAATATTGGTAGTAAATATTGCATCCGGTTTGTTTGGCTGCCTTAAAAGCTCTTCGGTTAATTTTCTGCCGCTTTCTTTTTTGAAATTTCCAATTTTAATCAAGCTATCATCTTTAGTTATGCTTGCTTCTTCTATCGCTTGCAAATACCCTTTGAGTCTTTCTGCGCCGGTAGTCCGGTCTAAATAGCCATTCACTATTCCAATTTTTCTATAACCTTGATCTATCAGATGTTTTACTGCTTTATAGGCGCCATTAGCATTATCAACTAAAACCGCATCACAATCTATTCCTTCTATCAGCCTGTCTAAGAGCACCACCTTAGTTCTTGAATTTATCAGATGCTGAATATATTCTGAATTCTTACCGGTAGGAACAAGTATTATTCCGTCTACTCTATTGGATTTTAATATTCTTAAATATTCAAGCTCTTTTTGGGGATTTTCATCTCCATTACATAAGATGGTAAGATAACCAAATTTATTAGCGGTATCTTCCACGGATTTGGCAATCATTGAATAAAATTGTGAAAGAACATCTCCTACTATTATTCCAATAGAATTGGTTTTTCTCTGTCTCAGGCTTCTGGCAACAGCGTTTATTTCATAATTTAATTCCGAAACAGCTTTAAGAACTTTTTTTCTGGTTTTATCCCTGACTCCGGGGAAATGTCCTAAAACTCTGGAAACAGTTGCAGTAGAAACCCCTGCTTTTTTTGCCACATCTTTTATATTTATTTTCATATTTATTTCCTTAATGAAAATTACCTAAATTTGAGAAATGTAAAATGTAAACGTTTACAATTGTTAACGATTACATTTTATACCAATTTTATTCTCACGTCAAGAATATTTTGTATTTTTTTACAATTTTTATTTTGATATTATAACTACGAGGGAATGCGGGGGCTGGCTAAACGGCGAGAGCACTATTGCCTTATTGGACCTGGAAACTTTAGAGGCAAAGATTATAAATCTAGCGGATAGCGTGTAGCGTATAGAAATAGTTAGCTGGTTACATGGTTAGTTGGTTAATTGGTTAAGATAGCAAAAAACGTATCTCGCGAGCACCAAGAAAGAGTATTGTTCGAAAAAATAGTAAGAATTAATAATTGATGGGGATTATATGGCTTCTCTTTATGTCATTGGGAGGAACGAAGTAAGCCTGCCCCAGCGAAAGCAGGGGAAGCAATCTCAATGCCGGGATTGCCACGCTCCGATAAATCGTCGCTCGCAATGACAAAAATGCCCGTATCGGGACGGATAAATCCGCCCCCTACATCTAATACTAATAGTCTAATCGAATATTAAGTAGGGGCGTATTGCAATGCAACACACCCCTGCAATAACCGAAAACTGAATATTTCTCGGAATATAGTATTTTATTTTCTTATCCTTACACTTGCAGCTCACAACTATACGCTAAACACTGTACGCTCCACGCTAATTTTATTCTCTCTCGCTTGCCTCTTCTAACAGCTTCAGAGTCTGTTCAAGTTTCTGCAGTTCTTCTCCATATTTGCTCCAACTGCCTTCGCCCGCAAACTTTTGAGCATTCTCAAAATATCCTGCTGCTTCCTTAATTAAATCTTTAAGAGTTTTTTCTTCACCGGTCACTACAATTTCTCTTTCTTTAAAACTCCGGGCAAAGAGCTTCCCTAAAGCATCTTCCAGATTATTCCCTATCACCACATCAGAACCATTGGAGACGATTACTCTCTTTAACTCTGGGATCTCTCCCGTTTCCGCTCGCAAATACAAAGGCTCAACATAAAGAATAGATTCTTCTATAGGGATTACCAATAGATTCCCCCGGATAACCGTAGAGCCCTTCTGTCCCCACAAGGTCAATTGTTGGGATATTTCCGAATCTTGGTCAATCCTCGCTTCTATCTGCATCGGTCCAAAAATTAGTTTTTCCTTGGGAAATTTATAGACGATTAAATTTCCGTATTCAGGCTGGTCATTTTTAGCAGCCAGCCAGGCAATCATATTATTCTTGGTAGAAGGAGTAAAGGGAGTCATCAAAATAAATTCTTCCCTTTGGTGACCCGGAAGTTTAGTTACAATATAATATGGCTCCATCTTGATTTCATTTTCAGCATAAATCTCATTGGGAATGTTCCAGTAATCTTCCTTATTATAAAATACATCGGGGTCCATCATATGGTAAGTAGAGTAAAGCTCGGCCTGTACCTGAAAGAGGTCTTTGGGATAACGAATATGTTCCTTTAAATTCTCGGGCATCTGGTCAAAGTTCTTAAACAGTTTAGGGAATATATTTTGATACACTTTAACTAATGGGTCTTTCTGGTCTACTATATAAAAATCCATAGTACCATTATAGGCATCAATTACTACTTTAACCGAATTTCTAATATAATTAAAGTAACCCTTAAGGGGAGTAGAGTAAGGATAATTATTAGATGTAGTATAGGCGTCCTGTATCCAGAATAACTTCCCTTCTTTGGAAACTACCATATAAGGATCGTTATCATAACTGAGGAAAGGAGCTACCTTATTGACTCTCTTTTGAATATTGCGATAGATCATAATTCGGCTATCCCGAGTAAGATTGGTGGTAAGTAAAATTTGAGGATTAGAATATTTTATAGAAAATAAAATCCTTCTCCACAAAGAAGATACTGGCAACCCACCACTGCCCACATAAGTACTATAGACATTTTCGTCTCCTTTTGGATAATCGAACTCTTTGGCTTTAGTCTTAACCATTACATACCCTTCGGTTATTTCTCCGTAATATATTTCCGGTCGGGTAATAGTCAGGTCTACACTGGAAACAGGAGGAATATCTTTAATTAATAAATAAGGGAGGCCTTCTCCGCTAATCTTATTAACCGGGTTTACCACCACTCCATATCCATGAGTGTAAACCAATTTCTCATTAACCCAGGTTCTGGCCTGTTCTGGTATTTTTGCTGAGTTTAATTCGCGGGGAGAGACCATTACCTGTTGATAATTTCCGTTAAAATAATAACGGTCCATATCCACACTATTAAAATCATAATAAAGTCTGATGGCCTGAATCTGTTTTAAAGTCTGTTTTATAGGTCTCCAATCCCAGAGTCGGATATTTCCAATCGTCTCTCTATTTTTTTCAATATCTTCGAGGCTTATTTCTTCCTTTACCGGAAATTCCTCCTCTTTAATCTTATCTAAACCATAGGCTAATCGGGTAGCTTCAATATTATTTAATATATAAGGTCTCTCCTTGGTACTTTCATTGGGTAAGACTATCGCTCTCTGTATAATCTCGGGATAAATTCCTCCCAGCAAGATAGATACACCAATCAATACCGCCAACCCCAAAAGCGGTAATTTCCAATTTTCTTTCCTTGCAGTTGCAAAAAATAGTGCTGCGCAAATCAAGGCTACTACCATTAAAACTCTCAAGGCTAAAAGATTGGCGTGAACTTCTGTATAACCGGCTCCAAAAATAATCCCTCGGGTAGAGTAGAGAATTTTAAAGGCGCCTAACCAATACTGCCAGGATTTTAAAATTAATACTAGGCCAATTAGCAAAGACAGGTGCACCTTAACCGGAGTTTCAATAATAAGTTTTTTATATTCATATTTTACTGCTTTTTTAATAACATAAATAGCAGCTACTACAACGGTAATAATGGTAATAGCAAAGGACAACCAGTTTCTGACGAATTCCCAGAAAGGAAGACTAAACATATAAAAACCGATATCCCGATTGAAGATAGAGTCGGTTATTCCAAATGAAGTTCTATTTAAATAAATTAAGATTTTCTCCCAGCTGGAGCTTTCGGAAAATCCCATAAATAGCGCCACAATCAAGGAAAACCAGAAAACAAATTTTTTATTGACCTCAATATTCTGCAGGCTTTTATATAGTTGAATCTCCGGCCTCTCAAGCTCATCCTGGCTTATTTCCACCTGAAACTCAGGAGCAAAACGTCGGGCAAAAGAAAGGTTTATAAAAGACATTATAAAAAATGCTGCGGCAAAAAACAGCATAACTGCCCCTTTAGTCAGTAGTATCTTCCAGAAAACAGTAATATACTGTACCGACTTAAACCATATCAAATCAATATAAATTGAGCTAATTGCCCCCACAATTATTACTACTAAAAAGATTATGCCAATAATTACCCATTTTAAATTCTTTGCTTTATCCGCCATTTCTTCCCTCCAATTATTATTTTTTTATACCTGTATTATATCATCTTGCGCCAGTATTGCAATAAATGAAAAAAGTTGCCAAAAGGTGCCTGGCACCTTTTGGCAACTTTTTAAAATAAATCCTTATAACTTTTAAGTTTAAAAAGAGATTCTGTGTTTTTTATTGCCTTTACGATTGCCCGAGCCATTACTTCCGCTGCAATTGCCCCCACTACATTCGCACCTGCTTCCACTTCGCCGGTAGCCATACAAAAGATAGTATCCCCATCAAACATGGTATGAGCAGGGCTTATGGTCCGGGCATAACCATCCTGTGACATTATCGCAACTTTAGTTGCTCCGGCCTTGGTTAGCTTTGCATTAGTAGCTATAACTCCTATAGTAGTGTTTTTAGAAAAATTATCTTGGGTCTTTTGAGGAAAATTTCTTAAAAAAGACATGGTGTTGGCGAAACCTTTCCTGTCCTCAGTTAAGACTCCGGCAATAATTTCTCCGTTCTCCGGATCAATTACATCTCCGAGACAATTTACCGCTACAATTGCACCAATAATCAATTCCTGAGATTTAAAACTGGCAGTACCTAAACCGCTCTTCATACAGCGAAGTCCACCAAATATCTTCCCTACCGTTGCCCCGGTTCCCGCTCCGACATTCCCCTGTCTGATTTCCTCTTCACTTGCCTTAAGACAGGCCTCATAGCCCATCTTAGCATCAGGTCTAACCCGGTAATCGCCTACCGCAAGATCAAAGAGTACTGCCCCGGGGACAATGGGAACCTTGGTTAACACTACATCGAATCCTATTCCTCTTTCTTCCAAATACTTCATCACCCCTGATGCCCCATCCAATCCGAAGGCACTGCCTCCGCCCAGATAGATAGCGTGGGCTTTATCTATTAGATTTATCGGATTTAAAAGATCGGTCTCCCGCGTGCCCGGAGCTCCTCCCCGCACATCAACTCCGGTTGTTGCTCCCTTTTCACAGATAACTACGGTACAACCGGTCCCGGCTTTTAAATCCTGACTGTGCCCCACCTTTATCCCCGGTACATCTATAATGGCATCTTTTAAATCTCTCGAACTTTCCTGGTCATTCATCTTTCTTGCTCCTTGTCTTTAAGATTATTTTATCTAAAGCTTCTATCTAATCTCCTTGTTAAATTATGGCTTATTATGTTATTCGATAAAACAAATTAAAAATCCTCTTTTTTATAAAAATAAATTGCCAATCATTGATTTACAGCTGCAAGATAAGAGATGTAGGGTGCGGGCTGTAGAAAAAAGGTTTTGGTTTTTAATTGTCAGATAGAGGCGTATGGCAATACGCCTCTACAAGGAATGAAAATTAAATATTAGCAGTAGGTGGTTTGTGGGCTTGGAAGACTTATTAAATCAATCTAATAGCAAACTCGGGACATGCCGGATTACAATACCCGCATAGAATGCATAACTTATGATCGACCACTGCTTTTCCATTTTCTAAAGATAAGGCGTTATTGGGACAGGTATTAACACAGGTGCCGCAGCCTTTGCAAAAAGATAAAATGAACAGTCTTTTGCCGGGTTTTATTTTATGAGTCAGCAGTTCCTGAGAAATCTCTTCATCATTAAATATCTTTAAATTTATTTCTAATTCTTCTTGATTAACCATGCCAACTGCTATGGAATTAATTCCTTGAATATTTCTTACGAAATTAAAAGATTCTTCTAATTGATCAATCAGATGTCCTCCGGCTAAGGCTTTCATGGCGTATAAACCTTTTCCTACCTTATCTGCCTCTGAGATGGCCTTAACCATATCATCAACGCTGCCATCAATGATGCCCATACCAAGTTTATTAATAATGGGAAATATAATATCAATCTCCTTAATTTCTGCTGCTCGTCTAACTATTCCAACCGCATGAGTGGAAATCCCGATTGCCCGAATAACTCCCTTTGCTTTATAATCCTGCAAACATTGAAATGCTCCCGCTCTTTCTTCAAAGACCGAGGGAGTAACTCTGGCGGCATGCAAAAGAAAAATATCCAGGTAAGTCCGTCCCAGGGATTCAAGCGCATCTTTAATGCTTTGCTCCATTTTTTTATATGTTTTGGCGCTGGATTTAGTCGCAATAATTACTTCCTTATTATAACCTTCCAAAGCTTTTTTAATGTGAGGATAAGTTTTGTAAGCTTCTGCCGTATCAATGAAATTAATGCCCCTCTCCAGAGCAGCACGAATAAGTTCTGCCCCTTCTTCAACAGATATATTTGCCTGCAAGGGCCCTATGGGTAACGCACCAAAACATAGCTCGGTTACTTTGATTCCTGTTTTTCCCAAAGAATATTTTTTCATATTTTTAAATTCCTTTCTTTAACATTAAAGAAAGAGGTCTCGTTAAATTTTAAATTGCTAAAATCTTTAAAAGAATATCTGCAGTTTTTTTTATTTTCTCAATATTTCTACAACTTTTTTTAAAGTATCGTCTGTACCAACATTGCCTGGAAAAATAATATAAGGTAACCCGGGGAAACGACTTTCGGGCCCCAATTCCCATACCGGAATTCCTGGTTGGATTTACCCCATTACCATTGCTCTTTTTACATTAAGACCTTTTACTCCAATATCGCTGGAGGTAATTCCACCCTTAACCACAAGAAAACTTGGTTTTATTTTAAGAGCTTGAACTACTTTAACCAACCCCTCTGAAACGCGAGAAGAAAAAATGAGATTTTTATCACTATTTTCATTTTGCAAATCGTTTCTATAATACTCCCGTGAAGTATAAATACAAACATCATTTCCGAAATTAAATCCTTTTTTAACTTCAGATGTGACTCTATCGACTTCTGCCTTTAAATGTTTTTTGGTTTTTGCCTGACTAACATCCCATTCTATCCAAATTTGGTTAGAAAGTTCGGCTAACTTTTTCATTTGTCTAGTGGTTTTTTGCATATAGGAGCCAATAATAATTAAACCTGGCATAGAAGGTTTTCCTTTTGGATACAAAGCTTCTTTATTTAAAAGAGGTTTTGGATTAATCCCTCCAATTATCTGCACAAAGGAAGCTGCTGTACGAAAAAGAAAATTTTTACCTCTGTTTATACTTTCGGATAAAGCTATTAGAAATACTTTTAGATCGGTATAATCCACAGCATTTACAATTATTTTATCAAAGTTTTTTATTTTTAAAAGGGTATGCAGTATTCCTTTTACATCTTTTTCCCTTAACATTTTTAATGAAATGCTAATAACCTGGTATGCAGGATATTGCCCAGCGGTCTTTTCCTCTATCCATTCTTTTAAATTTGAAGACTTGTAACCAAATACACTATCTCGGGCAAATTCTGTCTGACCTGTTGGCACTAACATTTCCCGTTCTTTAACATAATGGATATCATTAAAGGTAAATCTTCCCCCTTCCAGGAAGAAAGGAATGATTATTTCTCCATCTATTTCTTCATCCCTTTTTAATTCATTATAAATTGTTTCCGTTTCAAGCGGGTAGTGACCTCGGAGGGTAGAATCACTCCGAGAAATAAGTAAAAATTTATTTCCTTCTTCTACAGTAATTTGCTTTAAATCCCTTGCCAATTGTTTATGGAGTCTTTGGGTTTTTGCAGACGATAAAGCCCGTGAATTAGTAAGAATATATATTAATTTATGCTTATCCTTCATTATTTGCCATAATGTAGGGAAATCCCAGGAAGTATAAACTGGGATAGAGTGCAATGTCTGTATTCCGGTGGGGTCATCATCTAAAACAATAATTTTTTTCTTTATTCTTTCTACCGCGCTTAACCATTCCTGATTTATTTCGTCTTCGGGTATAGCAGGAGGAGAAAGTTTTTTAACAAAATTATCCCAATTTATACTTTTTTCATTCATTTACTTAATCCTATTTTATGTTTAAAAATGAAAAAGAACTAAATTGTTATTAATACTTTTATAAATAAATGATTATTCATATTATATTAGATTACACCGAATGCATAGATAAATTCCCATACTTTATTTGCTTAAAATCTGTGCGATCTTTTTATTAGTCTGAGCAATCATCCATAATAATTGTTTTACGCTTAACTTGAGGATCTTTAAATTTATCTTTAACATCAGTTAATTTTGAAGAAATGCTCCAGACAATTGCACCTTCTGGCCCAGCCTGAAACCAATGCCATGTGTTTGGAGAAATTATATATTGATCGCCGGGACGGATAATGATCTCGTGCCAGATATCAATATATTTTTTCCGATGTGAAGGGGGGGCTGCTTTTGGATTACAGGTTATGCTCCCAGGCACTACTAAATAAAATTCTCCCCATTGACCCCGGATTACTTCGGTTTTCCCTGGAAAATTTTCTTTCTCCAGAGGGGGATGTTTATGTTCCGGGAAAAACTGGTTAGGCTGCAGAATAAGAAGTTTTGCTCCAACACATTCTGTGCTAAACAGTGAAAGAATATGAAGACCAGTAAAATTAAACTCATTCAAACCAAGGTCAGCTATTTCGATAGAATTAATTTCATCATCCCTGACTATCAGTCCAGCTTTTTTTACAAAAGTCCACGCCCAATCACGTGCTTTTTCCAATTCACTCCTCTTAATCACAAAACTTCCCCTTTTGCCAATCTGATTAATAATCGAACAATCGTTAATTATCTATGTTTTAGTGGAATTATTGATTACCGGTTTACCTAATTCTATTCATATTCTTCTATGGGTGTATTCTTTAAAACTTCTCTTGACTTTAAATGGTGTAAGCTAATTAATTCCTGTGCCTTTTGGCCATTGCGTTTTTTAATGGCATTGATAATCTCCAGATGTTCCGAAAGAGTTTCTTCCGGTGGTCTTATTAAGCCTTTCTGATAACTTTTCATTACAAAACTAAAATTTTTATCGAAACCGATTATTATGGAGTTTCCGCATAAATTTATTATTTTTTCATGAAATTTTTGATCTGCTTTAAGATAATGCTCGCTTTCCTTTTCGTTCAGTGGGAGCTTAAACTGGTTAAATATATTATCAAATTCATTTATTTTTTTATCGGAAAGACCATTAACACATAATCTGATAGCTATCCCCTCAAGGCCAGCTCTTACCGCAAAAAATTCCATTAAATCTTCAAAGGTTAATTTTTTTACAAAATATCCTTCCTTATTGACTTTATCAATTAGCTTCTCACCAGTTAGCCGGTTTACTACTTCATTTATGGGAGTAATACTCACTCCTAAAATATTAGCCAGATCTAGCTTGTTAATTTTTTCTCCGGGAATCAAAGCACCGTCAAGAATCATCTGCTTGACTTTTTTGTATACTAAATCTACTAAATGATCACTTTTAATCTTCGCCATGTTTCTTACCTAACCTTTTTCTCTTTAGAATCCTTTAAAATTTTTTCCCTTATCCTCCCTCTTGAATCAATAAGGTGAGCATACATCACTTTTTCAGCAAGCTCTGCGTTATGTTCTTTAATTGCATTAAATATCTTTATATGCTCTTCCAAGCTTTGGCTGGGATCTTTTAACAGACCTTCTAAATTACTTAAAATAATAATATTGAAAGAGGAGATCATTTTATATAACAAATCATTATTGCTTATCTTCATTATTACCATATGAAAATCATAATCAATTTTGCTGATATGTTCTAAAGAGTCGAGTAGTATATTTTTTTCAAAATGACTTAATATTTTGCTTAGTTGTTCTATTTCATTTATCGTAGCTTGTCGGGCAGCTTCATATGCGCCCAAAGGTTCCAGTCTGGTTCTGATATCATATAAATCGAGGAATTCTTTGTAATTTAACTTTTTCACAAATGCTCCTCTCCTTGGAATTATCTCTACAAGTACTTCTTTTTCTAGTTTTGAAAAGGCAGATAAAAGAGGGGTTCTGGAAACACCAAGTTTTTTAGCTAATTTTTCCTGGTTAAGTTTTTCGCCTGATTTCAACTCGTCATTGAGAATCATATTTTTTAAAGCATTGTATACTTTTTCTGATAAATCTAAGTGCTTCACCTTGTACATGTTTCACCTTCTTTTCCTAATTATAATAATACGACAAATAAAAATAATATTCAATTACGATATCGTATACAAAATAACATAATACTTTGCTGCTCCGGAGCACGATATTTATAGTACCTAAAATAGGTTAACTATATAATATAATATTGGCAAGATTATAATAAGACCAAAGGTGGTTATCAGCCAACATGAATTTGCCAGATCTAAATCCAAATCATATATAGAGATCGGTATCAACGCTGAAAAAGCCACCGGCATACACGAAAGAATAATTACTACTTTGAGCGGTAAGCCTTCACTAATTTTTCCATAACCCAAGAAGAAAGCAGATGCCGATATCGTTATGGGCACCAGCATAAATTTTATTATACAAACTGTCAAGCATTCCTTTAAATATTTCTTCACTTTCCCAAATTTCATAGCTAACCCGATAGATGCTAACAGTGCAATCGTTCCGGCGGGAATAGAAATAGTGTTAACAGTCTCATAAAATACTGGTCTCTTAATGCCGGATAAATTAAGTAGAATGCCAATCGCCACGCTTGCCAGCGCAACTATTACAAAGATATCTGTGGCTACCTGTCTAAGGCGGGATAGCAGCTTTTCTTTTATTATAGTGTTGGTACTGAATATTTTTGCGATGGGAAGACCTATAGCAAAATATATAAGTTGCTCGAATAATTTATATACGGGAACCAGCGCATACCCCTTCTCTCCGAAAAATATATAGCACACCAATCCACCGATTGAGCCGATATTTGAAAAGGAAGCACAGGTAAGCATTGAGCCGGTTTCTTTTCTTCCTAACCGAAGCAGTTTTGCAGCAATAAAGCCTAATGCTCCACCTATAAGAAGTGCAAAAACTCCCAGCAAAGGGAGGGCAGCAAGTTTGGCATTCTTCAATTGTACTATCCATAGCGCTCCGATAAAAGAAATCGGTATAAAGAATAAAAGTCCTATCTTTTGGAGAAGTTTCCGAAGTGTTTCCAGGCTAATAGGCAGCTGGATAATTCTTCTTTCCACTAATTTTTGAATGATATATCCCGCCATTAGGCCAAAAAAAATTATACTTAAAGAGACCAGAAGACTATCAATCATTTTAATAACTACCTGAAAATTTTTAATATTGATTTATACTTTTTAAATCAATTAGAGAAAAAAATTCATTGTCGACTACTTAAAAACTATTAAACTAAACAGACAATTTTTTTCCACATGCCTCTTTGGCCCTTCTGGCAATATATTCGACAGAAAGACCAAATACTTTAGTTAATTCCCGGGGCTCTCCGGATTCTCCAAACCTATCTTCTATCCCGATCTTCCCAGGAGGGGTTTGCTTGGATACGGAACCAGCAGCGGTAATAGCTATCACATTGTAAGCCCTCATCTCTTGAGTTTTTTTAATTAGTTCTTCCAGGGTAAAATCTTTTCTAATTTTTCCGGTGTTGGAATCTATAATGGCCGTAGGATTCTCTTCCTTTTTTCTATCAGAACGGGGCTAAATTTAAAAATAATCTTTTTAATTATAATATAAATTTGCTGAGTTTTTAAAAATATTATGTGGTTTAACATACCTTTATTTTTATATAAATATATAATAATTGACGGTATAAGTCAATAAATATTGTATACAATATTGACATAATCAAAAATATATTATATATATTATTATATGCAAAGTTAAATAATATTTTTAGTTTTAAATAATCTGTTTGAATATTACCTTTGCTAAGGGTAAAATTTATAAAATAATCAGCTATAAGGAAAGAGATGGAGAAAAAATTCAATAATCTTAAAGAAAAAGTTAAGTATCTGAAAGAGAAATCCAGGGAAGTTCGGAAAAATATTATTGAGATGATTTACATAGCACAGTCAGGACATCCCGGTGGAGCTCTATCTGCTGCTGATATTATGACCGCTTTATACTTTGACATTCTAAATATTGACCCCCAAAATCCCCGCTGGGCTGACAGAGATCGCGTTATCCTTTCCAAGGGACATGCCTGCCCGGTATGGTATTCCTGTTTGGCGATGAGAGGATATTTCCCTATAAAAGAATTGAATACCTTAAGAAAATTCGAAAGCATACTTCAGGGACATCCAGATATGGTAAAAACTCCCGGGGTTGATATTACTACCGGCTCTTTGGGTCAAGGTTTGAGTATGGGGGTGGGAATGGCTTTGGAAGGGAAATTGGTTGGAAAAGATTTTCGGGTATTTGTAATCCTTGGGGATGGCGAAATCAATGAGGGGCAGGTATGGGAAGCTGCTGCCTCTGCCTACAAATATAAATTAAATAAACTTATTGCTATTGTAGATAAAAACAGGCTGCAAATGGACGGTTTTACTGAGGAGATTATGCCTATGGAGCCTATTGATAAAAAATTTAAGGCTTTTAACTGGAAGGTTTATACCATTAATGGCCATAATATGGAAGAGATCTTAATCTCTATAGAAAACGCAAAGAAAGTAAAAGACAGGCCGGTTTGTATTATTGCCAACACCGTAAAAGGCAAGGGGGTAAGCTTTATGGAAAATATAAGAGAATGGCATGGAAAAGCCCCTAATTATCAGGAATACTTAAAAGCTATTCAAGAAATTGAGGAAAGTAATGATGAAATTGAATAAAGCAAATATTACCACACGTCAGGCATTTTCCGAAAGAATGTTAGAATACGGTTCAATTGATAGAGATTTTGTAGTTTTTGAAGCAGATATCGGATACTCAACTTATTCCTATTTATTTGGTGAGGCATATCCTGAGAGATATTTTAATATGGGTATCGCTGAATCAAACACGATGGCTGCCGCTGCCGGAATGGCTGCTGATGGGAGAACGGTGATTGTTTGCGGTTATGGTGTTTTTATCACCATGAGGGCTGTTGAAGCGATGCGTACCTTCATTTGTTATCCAAATTTAAATGTTAAATTTTTATCCTCCCACGGAGGATTAACTCCTGCCGTAGATGGAGTAACTCATCAGGCAACAGAAGATATAGCTATTATGACTACCTTACCTAATATGAAAGTTCTTGCTCCTGCTGACACAGAGTCATCAAAAAAAATCTTTGATGTAGCCATAAAAACTCCGGGTCCCGTTTTTGTAAGACTTATGCGCGACCCACTTTTTGATATCTATTCTGCAGAAAAGTCTTTTGAGCTCGCAGGGAGCAACACTATCCGAGAAGGTAAAGACTTGACCGTAGTAACTTATGGAGATATTGTCTTCCAGGCATTGGAAGCCGCCGATGAGCTAAAAAATGAAAATATTTCTATCGAAATAATTGATATGTATTCTATTAAACCTTTTAACCAAAAAGCTCTTTTGAAATCTATTTCTAAAACCGGTGCTTTGCTTGTGGTAGAGAATCATCAAAAAAGAAATGGTCTGGGATATGAACTTTCTAATTTTTGTTTAAAAAATAAGCCAATTACTTTTAATAATCTGGGCTTAAACGATACTTTTGCTGAAAGCGGAGATTACTATAAAATTATCGACAAATATGGTATATCCAAGAAACAGATTATTAAAGAAACTAAAGAACTTATCTTCAAAAAAGGAGGAACTTAATTATGGATTATCCCGTCAAACAAGCTGTAATCAGTAGCTTTTTAAGTAAAACAAAAGACCGTTTTCATGAATACAATGAAGATAAATCCTTGGAAGAACGTTTTAAAATGATTTCCGAAATAGAAGGGATGGATGGAATAGAAGTAGTCTTTCCCTATGAAACTCGTAATCCCGAAGAGCTTAAAAATTTATCTGTAAAATACCAGATAAATATTGCGGCTATAAATGTGAATGTAAAAGCAGAACCGGAATTCAGAAATGGTGGTTTGACCTCAAATAAAAAAGAAGTCAGGGTAAAAGCTGTGCAATTTATAAAAAACGCCAAAGATTTTGCAAAAAAGGTCGGGGCAGATAAGGTAACCTGCTGTCCTTTGGGAGACGGATATGAATTTAATTTTAATTGCAAATATTCTCAGTCCTGGAAATATCTGATTGACAATTTTGGTGAATCAGCGTATTATCTCCCTGAAATTCCTCTCTTTATAGAATACAAACCAGCTGAAACCAGAGGGAGATGTTTTATAGATACTGCCGCAAAAACCCTTTGCCTGCTTAAAGAAATTGGAAACAAGCAAATGGGTGTTACCATTGATTTTGGGCATTCTGTAATGTTCGGTAATGAAAACCCTGCAGAAGCTGTTTCTTTAATCGCAGACAGTCCATTTCCTTTTTATATTCATATCAATGATAACAACGGTAAATGGGATTGGGATTATTTTGTAGGGACTAAACACTTCTTAGATTATGTTGAATTCCTTTATTATCTTCAAGAGTATAACTATAATGATTACATAACTTCTGATACCTCTCCTACCCGATGGGATAT
>Ga0307379_10004304_pt1 | contig 20368 bp, 17 predicted proteins | sample UN2MG_FD_202237 | JGI IMG/M metagenome (GOLD analysis project Ga0307379, IMG submission 202237) | Soil microbial communities from Risofladan, Vaasa, Finland - UN-2 | ecosystem: Environmental > Terrestrial > Soil > Coastal area > Acid sulfate soil | place: Finland: Risofladan, Vaasa | collected... | reverse complement strand
TCCCCCTCCCCGTCCGCCCGACGGCGGACGGGGAGGGGGTGAGGGGGTGGGGTGCGGCTCTCTCTAGTTGTCAATCCCTTGCCCCACCGACGCGAGGTCGGCGGGGGCAGGAACTTCAGCCAGCCGAACACTCACACGCCCACGAGCCGTTCCGTCGTCCTCGCCCGTCCCGTGCGTCAGCCCTTTGGAGTGCGGCATCTCGATGCCGCTTTCCAGAGACCTTGGGGTCAGCGCCGCGCTCAGGACCGCACGAAAAGCGGCGTCAAGCCGCCGCACTCCAAAGGCTCACGCATCGCTCGCGACTGGTCATGCTTCGCTGCACAGTGCCCCCCCCGTTCGGACTCCCGCCTTCAGGCGGTCTTCCCTCCTCCGTCTTCCTGTCCTCATTCCCCTGTCCCTCTTGCTGCCTCACGGAGAAGAGGAACGACAGGGGAATGGGGGGCAAGGGAATGAAGGCAAGGAGCCAGGCGGGGCCGCAACCGCGGATCACGCGGACGGCCACGGATAGAACGGCCAGAGTCCCAACCCGTGCGTCAGCCTTTCGGAGTGCGGCGGCTCGACGCCGCTTTGGGCGCACACCCCGCGCAGCAGAACAGACAATTGAGGTCTGACCCCATCGCCCCATCGCCCCCCAACCCACGGACCTTGCGTCTCCTCTCTGTGTCCCTCAGTGCCCTCTGTGGTGAACGTTCTTCTTCACACCAACTTCATCACGATCTGCTCGTCTAGAATCTCCTTGACGGTGAGGGCGACGATGGCTTTGCCGGCGTGCTTGAAGAAGCGGCCTCGAGGGCGTCCTGCGAGTAGTCGAAGGCGACGAAGAGGCCTCGCCCCAGAAGACTTCGTAGTTGCGGTTGGAGTTGATGTCCACGAGGCCGGAGGGTTTCGGGGCGGAACGGGCGGGGTGGCGCGCGCGGCGCGGTCAGGTGGGCAGCGCGACGCGTCGCCGCCGCTCGTGGGCGTGGAAGGCCGGCCAGTCCAGGCGCACGCCCGCAAGCCATAGCGTCCCCACCGCGCTGAGGAGCGCCTCCGAATCGTGGTGCTGCGCCTGCGGGTGTCGGCACGCGGAGAGCATGAGCGGGCGCGCGGGACCCGGGGGGAGTCTCCTCATGATGTCCGTGAGGGCCTGCCCAGGCCCCACCTCGAGCAGGAGCCCGGCCGGGTCGTCCAGCAGGGGGCTCATCGCCAGGAAGAAGCGGACCGTGTCGCGCAACTGATGCACCCAGTAGTCGGGCCTGGCCATCTGCTCGCCGGCCCAGGTTCCCGACATAGTGGACGCGCAGCGGATCCTGGGCGCGGCAAGCTTCGCCCGCGCGACCGCCTTGCGCAGGTCTCGCAGGATGGGGTCCATCGCCTCCGAGTGGTAGGCCCGCGAGATGGGCAGCCTCCTGCACGGCACTCGGAGCCTCTTGAGCTCTTCCGCCAGGGCATCCGCTCGTTCCAGGGTCCCCGACACGACGCAATGCGTCGGCCCGCTGACGCCCGCCAGCGCGAGCCCGCGGCCGAGGCGCGGGAGCACCTGTTCCTCGGACAGTGCGACCGCGAGCATCGCCCCGGGCGGCAGGCCCTCGACCAGGTGGCCCCGGGCAGCCATGATCCGGAGAGCATCGTCCAGCGAGAAGACGCCCGCGACGCACGCGGCGGTGACCTCGCCCGTGCTGTAGCCGATGACTGCGTCGGGGCGGACGCCCCACTTCAACCACAGTTGCGCCAAGGCGTAGCTGACCACGAAGAGCGCCGGCTGGGCAAACAAGGGCCTGGCCAGTTGCCGCCGAGCTGCCTCCTCCTCGCCCGCCGCGGGGTAGATGACCTGTCGCAGGTCGGCCCCCAGGAGGGGCGTGAGCAGGTCCGCGCAGGCGTCCACCGTCTCCCGGAAGTCGGGCTCGTCGCGGTAGAGACCCAGCGCCATGTTCACGTGCTCCGATGCCTGCCCGGGGAACAGGAGAACGATGGGCCTCCTGGGCGACGAGACGGCTCCCGCCGCGACGCGCTCGGGGGCGCGGCCTTGCAGGGCATCAACCGCCTCCGACGCCGAACGGCAGAGAACCGTCGTGCGATGCGGCAGCGCCTTGCGGCCAACCTGAAGGGTGTAGGCGACATCGGCGAGATTGGCCCCAGGGTGCTCCTCGAGGTGCGCGGCGAGATTGGCCGAGGCCGCATCGAGCGCCGCGGGGGTTCTGCCCGACAGGGCGAGGAGTTGCCAGGGCCGCCTGGGGCCGCTGGGGGAGCGCGGGGGGGCCTCGGTGTCCTGGCGGCGGGAAGCCACGCGATCGGGCATTCATTCCTCTCCTGAAGGCACGACGCGGGCGCCGAACCTGCGCGTCGCGGCACCTATGGCTCAGGGAAGACGGCGGAAATCGCCGTCGCGGACGACCCGGCCCACGGCGTCGAAGTGCTGCATCAGGCCCATCGCATAGCGGCGCGTCGTGCCGAGCAACTGGCGGAACTCGCTCACCGTGGCTTGCCCGTGCTCGCGCAGAAACGCCCCGAACTGCTGCCAGGCCTCCTCGACCGCCTCCGGATGGAACCCGCAAAGCTCGCAGTCCACCAGCTCGCCGCTCTTGATCAGGGCCTCGTAAACCGAGGCGATCTGGGCCGGGGGAAAGGGCAGGCTGGTCTGGAGGTCCTGCGCCGTCGGCGGCATGAAGGGCCGGGCGAGGCACGCCTCCACGATCGCCTCCCGGATGGCAACCTGCCGGTCGTCGAGCTGCACGCGATGCGTCGCCAGGGCGGTCGTGTCGCCCACGGCACGGAGCTTGCCTGCTGCGACCAGCTCGGTCAGGATCGCGGCGAACACGTCGTCGGCGAACAGGCGCTCGGGGTCCACCCTGGCGCCCAGCGCAGCGACGGAGAGGCCGGTGGCCAGAAGGGGCTTCTCCTTGTGGTACGCGGCGAGGGCGTCGAGGGCGCGGCCGGCAATGGCGTCGGCAAGCTCGCGGTCGTAGAGCCAGGCGTCGGCGCCCGTGGGCACGGAGCGGATGGCGTCGCCGAGCGCGGCCTCGACGTCGGCCCGGCTCTCGCCCAGCCGCGGGCACAGCGCGCTCAGGCGCAGGGGGGCATCGGCCTTGTGGAGCTCGTGCGCGATGGCCGCGGGAAGGCCCGCCTCGGCGATCCCCTCGAGAGCAATCGCGGCCTCGACCCGCTGACGGCGATGCTTCAGGGGATGAGCATCCAGCACCTGGCCGCCGCCCAGCGTGGCCTCGCCGCCCACCGTTCGCAGGATGAAGCGGTCGCCCCGGCGGGCCACCACCTGGCCCGCGAGCCGCAGTTGAGCCCAGCCCTGCTCGCCCGGCTCCAGCCGCAGGCGGTCGAGGAGCACGAGCCGGGCAGGCACCTCGCTGGTGCCGAGGTGGAAGCTCACCGACGTCCCGTGCTTGACGGCATGCGCCTGGTTGCGGTCGAGGACGACCAGGCCGTCCACCATCGAGGCGGGCACGAACCCGCCGCGGGTGCACGCCACGTCGCCACGCGACAGCTCGTCGTGCTTGAGGCCCGAGAGGTTCAGAGCGGCGCGTTGCCCGGCGAACACCGCTTCCACGGGCGTGCCGTGCCACTGGAGGCCGCGGATCCGGGCGACCATGCCGCGGGGCAGAATGTCCACCTCCTCCCCCACCCGCAGCGAGCCGTTGCTCACGGTGCCCGTGACCACGGTGCCGTGGCCGGCCATGGCGAAGGAGCGGTCGATCGGCAGGCGGGCCAGCGCGCCGGCGTGCCGCTCGGGCACGCGCGCCGCCACCTCGGCGATCCGGCCCCGCAACTCGTCCACGCCGGCCCCCGTGACGCTGGAGACGGGGATGATGGGCGCCTGGGCGAGGAAGGTGCCCGCCACGGCGTCGCGGACCTCCTCGGCGACCAGCTCGACCATCTCGGCCTCCACGAGGTCAATCTTGTTCAGGGCGACCAGCCCGTCGCGGACGCCGAGGAGGTCGAGGATGGCCAGGTGCTCGCGGGTCTGGGGCATCACCGAGTCGTCGGCAGCGACGACGAGGATGGCGAAATCAATGCCCGTGGCGCCCGCCACCATCGTGCGCACGAAGCGCTCGTGGCCGGGCACGTCCACGATTCCCACGCGGGTGCCGTCGGGCAGGTCGAGGTAGGCATAGCCCAACTCGATGGAGATCCCGCGCCGCTTCTCCTCGGGCAACCGGTCCATCTCGATGCCCGTCAGGGCCTGCACGAGGGCGCTCTTGCCGTGGTCAATGTGCCCGGCGGTGCCGGCGACGAGGTGCTTCATTCGATTCCCGATTGGCGAGAGGCGAGGCGGGAGATGCAGGCCACGATGTCGTCGCGGTCGCCGGGGAGGAGGGTGCGCAGGTCGAGGCCGAAGCGGCCCTTGCGGAAGCGCCCGAAGATGGGCGGCTCGTGGGCGCGGAAGGCCCGGTCCAGCGCATCGGCGGCAATCCCGGGCGCCTCCAGCCACAGGACCGCCGTCGGCTGAGTCTCCCCCGGGAGCGAGCCGCCGCCGATCGAGCTCTCGTCGGGCTCGATGCTCCGCGTCCATTCTGGGGCCACGCGGGCGATGGCCCTGGCGAGCCGGCGGGCCTCGCGCGCCAGGTCGGCGACGGGACGGTGAATGAGGCGCATCGTCACCGTGTCAGGCGGCCCCTGGGGCTGGAGGTGTGCGCGGAGAGCGGCCTCGAGCGCGGCGAGGGTCATCTTGCCCGCCCGCACGGCGCGCTTGAGCGGGTGGCGGCTGATGCGCTGGAGCAGGTCCCTGCGGCCGACGATGCCGCCGCCCTGCGGGCCGCCGAGCAGCTTGTCGGTGCTGAACGTCACGATGTCGGCCCCGTCGGCGACCGCCTGCCGGACCACCGGCTCGTTGGCGAAGACCGGCTCGTCGTTGGGCAGCAGGAGCCCGGAGCCGGCGTCGAAGACAAGGAGCGTGCCCGAGCGGCGGGCCAGCTCGGCAAGCTCCTTCAGCGGCGCCTCGCTGGTGAAGCCCAGGATGCGGAAGTTGCTCGGGTGGATCTTCAGGATGGCCGCGGTGTCGGGGGTGAGCGCGGCCTCGTAGTCGCGGACGCGGGCGTGGTTCGTGGTGCCCACTTCGACCAGTTGCGCCCCGCTGCACGCGATGATCTCGGGGAGGCGGAACGAGCCGCCGATCTCCACCAGCTCGCCACGCGAGCAGACCACCCGCTGCCCCGCCGCGAGCGCGGTGAGCGTGAGGACGACGGCTGCCGCGTTGTTGTTCACCACCGTCGCCGCCTCGGCCCCCACGAGGCGCGTCAGGAGGCCGGCCACGTGCGCCTCGCGGTGCGAGCGCTCGCCCGTCGCAACGTCCACCTCGAGGTTGCAGTAGCCGCTCGTGGCCTCGGCGAGGGCGTGGAAGATCCCGCCGGGACCCAGGGGCGAGCGCCCGAGGTTCGTGTGGATGATCACACCGGTCGCGTTGATGACCCGGCGCAGCGCGAACCGGGTCGGCGGCTGAAGCCGCTCGACGACCCTGGCGGCCACGAGCGCCGCGGCATCGCCCTCTGGGGGTGCCTCGGCGCCGGCCTTGCCCCGCTCGTCGCGCAGGGCGGCCACGCACTCGCGCACGCACTGCACCACCACCTCGCGGCGCAGACCGTCCAGGAGCGCGCGCACGGCCGGCTGAGCCAGGACCGACTCGACGCTGGGAATGCCGAGCAGATTCATCGCGACTGATCCTCTGGCCATCGGGGACGACGTGTGCCCCGTATTGTAACCGCGCCGCCGGCGGCGATCAAGGCCGAGCGAAAAGCGAATGGATTCCCTTGACTTCCCGATCTCCGCAGCAGTATAATCTAGGTACGGTCCGAGATACCCGGTGAGGTCGGCTGCGTGTTCCCCGTGACCCGCAGACCGTTAGCGCAACGGTGGGACAGGAGTTCGCAGATGGCATCGCCGCGGCGGTTCTGGGCAGCTCTGGCAATCGTGGTGGCGTGTGTGTGGGCAAGCGCGGGCATCGCGTCGGCCGTGGGCCTGCCCGAGAGGACCCATCGCAACACTCGCGGCGACCGGAAGCCCCTGCGGTACTACGTCCTCCAGGTGCTTGGCGTGGGCGGACAGGTGACGTTCGAGGTCTGCGGCGACATCGAGTACAGGGAGCGCCTGAGGGACTACCGGGAGGAGTTCGAGACCGCCGCGAAGGAGTGGACCAAGGCGAAGGCCGACGCCAAGAGGCGCAAGGAGGAGTTCAAGGACGCCCCGCCCAAGGGCCCGAAGCTGATCAAGAAGATGGACGGGAGCTTCAAGAAGGAGGAGGACGCCCGGGCCGCCGCCGAGAAGTTCCAGAAGCAGTGGGATGAGGCCATGGAGAAGAGGCAGGCCAAGAAAGAGGGCACCGCCAAGGAGGAGGAGAAGAAGGAATAGCCCTGCGGCCCCGAGCCGACTGGAGCTTGTCTCACGCCCGCGAGCCTCTCATTCGAGGCCCGCGGGCGTGTCGTTTTGCGGGGGCCGAGCCGGCCTATCGGCTGCGAGTGCCCAGGTCGTAGCTGAGCATCGGCACCTGGTAGTAGCCCATGGCAGCCATCACGACGTCGAGGCGGTAGAGAGGGTCCTGCATCAGGCAGGGGCGGCGGTCCGTGGCGGGGATGGTGGCCGTGTAGATGCGCATCTCGCCGGGGAGGGTCGTGATGATCTCCTCGCGCCAGTCGCCCAGGATGTCGGCCGTGGCCACGTAGGCGCCCTCAAGCTTCGGCGCCAGCTCTCCCCCGCGGAACTTGCGGATGCGCCCGCTGTGGAGAAGCTCGCGCTGCGGGTCGGCGTCCCAGTAGACGGTCCTCGGCCCGAAGCCCTTGATCTCATCCTGCTCGATCACCTCGCCCTTGGCGGCGTGCAAAAGGCCCCAGGCGAACTGCTTCTTCTCGTCGGTGTCGGCGCTATAGCATTCCGCCCCCGGGAACCGCGGGTCAATGTCGCTGCACAGGCCGCAACTGTGCACGTGGCGGGTCGGCTTGCTGATGCCCCAGAGGATCTTGCCCGTCGCCGCGTCCACCATGCACATGCCGTTGCCCTTCTGCTGGCGGCTCTCGATGCCGAAGTAGATCTCGAGGCCAGGGCGCGCGGGGTCGAGGTCGCCGACGTAGAGGTGGTCGGGATGGCCCAGCCCCGCGGCCCAGAGGCTCTTGCCATTGTCGTCAATCACGAAGGACCCGAGCACCAGCTCGTCGCGGCCGTCGGCATCCACGTCGGCGGCGTGGAGCCAGTGTGCGCCGGCGCCCCAGTAGGTTCGCGGCTCCTTCTCGTTGGTCCAGCGCCAGCGCTCGGCGAGCTTGCCGTCGCGGAAGTCGTAGGCGATGACGGTGATGATATTGTAGGTGCCGCGCTCGACGATGAGGCTGGGGGTCTTGCCGTCGAGGCAGGCCACGCCGAGCTGGTTGCGCGAGGCATAGTTGTAGGCGCGCGCGCCCTGTTTCTTGAAGGCGTCGCGCGAGGGCCAGCCAATCTGTGCCCTCGGCTTGCCGGTGAGGCCGTCGAGAATGGTCAGGTATTCGGGGCCGGACTGCACGCGGCCATCGGCGTCGCGGGGATCGCCCTCGCCGGTCTTCACGGCGACCTCAGCCTTCCCGTCGCCGTCCAGGTCGTAGACGACGTAGGGCGAGTACCAGATGCCGGTCTCGATGGCCCAGCCGAGGTCGTGGCGCCACAGGAACGCGCCGTCGCCACGATACGCCTCGAGCTGGTAGGGCGTTTGGCTGCGCTTCCAGTACTTCTCGTAGGGGTCAATGTTGGTGTTGGGCTGCTTGAGGACGAAGTCGAGGCGCCCGTCGCCGTCGAGGTCGGCAATGCCGATCTTCTGGAGCGTGTGCTTGCCGTCGAGGCGAATCGAGACATACCCCGCCGCGCCCTCCCCCGCCGTCACGACGGCCTTGCCCAGGTTATCGGCCTTCCCCGCCTCGCGGAGGATGTAGGCGTATTCGGCGCCCGCGGCCGCCGAGCCGTCGAGAAAGTCGGTCGTCTTCGCGATGGGCTGCTCGTTCAGCTTCCCTGGCGCGGTGCCGCCGGCCGAGCGATAGAGGTCGAAGGCGAGCCCCGGCGCGTCGGCCTCAAGGAGCCGCCAGCCGATGTAGACCTTGCCGTCCTGAGTCCGCACGGCCACCAGGCCGCGGTCGAGGGTCTCGCGGGCGCGCCCCTGGACCTCGGCTGCCCGACACAGGACCGACAGGGCGGACACGACGCACAGAACACGGAGAGAGACAGGCTTCATCGGGCGTGGCTCCTCAGCGGGTTTGGCCAGGCGTTGTGGCGCCCGGCGTGCAGTACGGCCCGCAGACGCACACGTAGTCGTCGGGGCCTTGCTGGACGGTGTCGCGGAGCTCCGCCCACATCGCGGGGGTCTCGAGGCAGAGGGCGATGGGCGTGTGGGGACTCACGCGGCAGATCTCCTCGGCGAGGAAGCGGTGGATCTCGGCGCGGGCCTCGTGGGGCAGCGGGCCGTAGCGCTTGCCCTTAAGGAACGGCGCGGCGCCGCGGATCGCCGGCACGTACTGCTCATCGAGCAGCCCGAAGTCCAGGCACTCGGCCGCGAGGTCGGCATCCATCCAGCCGAACATGCACAGCGAAATCACGTCGGGCCGGGTGCATCGGAACATCAGCTCTATCAACTCGCGGTTCTCCTCGCGCCAGCCCTTCACCGGGAGGATGGGCGAGAAGCGGAAGCGGACGTGGTAGCCGGCCTCCTGGCACTTGGCGGCGGCCTCGATGCGGCGGTCCCACGCCGCCGTTTCGGGCTCGATCACCGTGCTCTGCGTCCGCGCGCTCACGCTCCACTGGATGATGGTCTGGCCGTTGTGCTCGTAGTCGAGCATGAAGTCCACGTTGTCGCTCTTGCCCGTGTAGAGGAGCAGGTAGTTCTTCTTCTGTTGGGCGAAGTACTCGACCACGAGGCGAGTGGCGTCGTACTCGGGCTCGAAGGCATTGATGTCGGTGCGGTTGTCCCACTTGTAGATCGTCTGCGGCGGGTCGAGCTCGCGGATGCGGCGGTCGGCGTAGGCCAGGAAGTCCTCGATGTCCACCGCAAGGTTGATCACCGAGCCGAACCAGCAGTAGGCGCAGCGGAAGGGGCAGCCCCACACGGTGTGGAACTCCCAGGCCGGCTGGCACACGCGGTTCTCGGCCTTTCGCCAGGCGGGGACGCCATCGGCTCGGTAGTCGAAGCCAAAGTAGCCGTGGAGGCAGGCGGTATTGAGCTGGGGGAATCGCTCCAGGCGCTGCTTGCGTTCGGCCTTGGTGTGGTGGTTCTTGAGCGTGTTGAGGACGATGGGCGGGTCGGCGGGGCACGCCACCTGCCCCCACCGGCGGCCCTTGTCCCAGCCCTCGCCCTCGACGATCTCGGCGAGGCGGGCGTCCGTGACGCCCCGCTCGACGTGGCCGCAGTCCATGGCCGTCAGCATCCGCTCGACTCGGCGGACGCATCGCTCGTCGCGCTCGACCCCCTCGGTCACATACACAGCCGGCGGCTTCAGGCGGCGGAACATCCGGTCTGCTCCTCGGGGGCAAGCTCAGTAGGTGCCCGGGATGCCTTCGTCGTTGCGGACGGCGACCTTGTAGGGATGGCAGGCGAGCTTGCGGGCGCCAGGGACGCTCTCGGGGCCACAGCCGCACACGTAGTTGGTCGCCGTGAAGCCGAGCTTGGGGCCGAAGAGCTTCCACATCTCGAAGCTCTCGGTGGAGAGCGACACGGGCACGTCGGGGTTCCACTTGCGGATTTCGCTGAGGTAGTGGTCGTAGATCTCCGCCCTCTGGGCGAGCGGGAACGGTTGGGTTCGCGTGTCCTTGGTCGTCTCGCGCGCGCCGCGGGCGGCCCGCACGAAATCGGGGTCGAGCAAGTCCTCGCCCAGCCGTCGCGTCATCTCGTCAATGTCCATCCACATGAAGCAGCAGAGGCTGATCACGTCGGGACGGGTCTTCTCGAAGACCAGCCTCACGGCCTCGGCGGCGTCCTCGCGCCAGGTCTTCACGGGGATGATGGGCTTGAACTTGTAGCGGATCTGGATGCCGGCGTCCTGGGCGACGCGGGCGGCCTCCACCCGCTGCTCGGCCGTGCCGGTCTTCGGCTCGATGAGGCGGCTCTGGGTCGCGCCGCTCACGCTCCAGACGATGATCGTGCCGCCGTTGTGGTCCACGTTCCCCATCCACTCGGTGTTCCACGTCTTCGTGTGGATGACGAGGTAGCGGCCTTTCAGTGTGCCGAAGAACTCCATCAGCGGGCCGAGGGTGGCGTGCTCGGGCTCCAGGCAGATCGGATCGCCGTCGTCGTCGAGCAGATAGGTGGTCTGCCAGGGGTGCCGCTCGATGATCTGGCCGAGCCAGTGGCAGTATTCCTCGACGTTGACCGAGCAGATGAGGAGGCCGCCGAACCCGCAATACTTGCACTGGTGCACGCAGCCGTTCTGGAGGTGGATGCGCCAGCAGGGGCGGCACACCTTGTCGTGACGGTGCGGGTCGCCCTCGAGATTGTAGTTGGCCCAGTTGAACGGCCCGTAGCCGAGGAGCTGGAGGTCGGGGGCACTCTTGCAGCCCACCGAGCGGAGGGCCTCGCGGCGCTCGGCGAGGCGGCCGTCCCAGCGGAAGGTGTTGAACAGCAGAATGGGGTCGCGCACTTCGCCGAGGGTGCCCATCGGCACGCGGTTCTTTGCGATGCCCACGTCGTTGATCAAGCGAGGCAGGTCGGCGTCGCTGTAGACGATGGGTTCGAGGGGCTTCTGAAGCGCGCGGACCACGCCGTCCACGCGGGCGCGATAGCGCTCGTCGGCCATCACGCTGTCGTGGACGTATATGGCCGGAGGCTCAATGGGATACACGGCTCAGACTCCGAGAAGTGACTATGCCTCCCCCGCCTCACGCAGAGCTTCCTGGGCCAGGGGCGCAGAAATGCGAAAGCCCAAAGTTCGGAGGCGCTCCACTTCCGCTGCCAGGGAGGGAAGCATCCCTCGCTTGCGGGCCGCGAGCAACAACCCAACGGTCCCCACTGGCTCCAGGCCCATACGGCGAGCGGTTCGCCGCGCATCCAGGTCGTCCAAAGCAACGCTGCTGACCCTCTCCTGGAGCGCTTGGGCGATGACATGTCGCTCCCCCGGGCCAAGGTCGGGCAGGAGCCGAAGGAATTCCGGCCGCGTCCACGTGCACTCTTTCAGCCAGCCGCTCAGCCGGGCCTCCATCTGCTGAGCCGCGTCGTCGCGCTTGGCTCTAACCTCGGCCAGAACGACGGAGGGCACAAGGACCTCGTTGACACCCAGGCAGAGCAGGTCCAGACGGTCGAGTTTGGCGAGAAAGATGACGGGGGAAGCGTTGGTGAGGCGTCGAGTCACTGCCGCGCCAGCTCCCGAGCAGCCGCGATCTCATGGACGACTTCCTCGTCCTTCAGATTCACGGCAGGCACGCCATACTGGGCAAGAGCCTGGAGGAAGTCCAGCCGCGGCATGCCCGCTATCTCGGCGGCCACCCCGAGCGACACGCGGCCCATGTCGTAGAGCTTCGCCGCGAAAAGGATCCGCGACTCCCTGGAGAACTCTTCGTCGGACATCTTCAGGGACTGAGGCAAACCGTCGGGGATGGGTATCGAGAGCACTTTCTCACTCATCGTGGCTGCCCTGGCTGTGTCTCGCCGAACTCCCCCTCACCACACTCAGTGTACTCCCTAAGGGCGCGGGCTGTCAAGCCTTCGCTGACGCATAGCAGCACGCCCAGAACAACTCACGGCACGACCCCAACGGCGCGAACGACGGCTTGGCGGGGCTTCAGCGTCTCCGAGCGCTCGTCGCCATCTGCCAGCCGATAGCGGAAGGCGTGCTCGCTATCATCCCAATTCGTCATCGCCACTGCAAGCTGGCCGTCGGCGGCACGCCAGAGGGTGGCCATCGCGGCGGGGAGGACGGCTCGGTGGGCGCCCTTCGCGCCCCAGCCGCGGTTCCAGGTCATCTCGATCCTCGGCACGTCGCTCAGCGGCTTCACCTCGCCGAGCAGCTCGCCGTAGACCATGAACTTCGCGGCGGCGAGACGCTGCTTCGCCAGGTCGCGCAGGTACTCGGCCTTCGCGCGGTTCTCGGGCGCGAGCAGCTCGAAGCCCATCCAGCCGAGCTGGCAGCCCCAGAGCCAGTCGCGGCCCTGCGAGGCGCAGAAGGCCCGCAACTCGTCGTTCACCGCGCTCGGGCTGGAGAAGTAGACCGTGTGGCCGCTGTAGACCGCCGTCATCATCGGGATTTCGTTGTCGTAGCGCGGGTTCCACACGAGGAAGGCGTTCACGTTGTCCATATACGGCTCGGCGTCGTTCTCGGTGGTGAGGATCACGTCGCGGCCGTCGGCGTGGGCCATCTGCATGATCGGCGCGAGCATCGTGCGGTAGCCCTCGACCCAGTGGGCGCCGCCGCCGATGGGGTGGCCGTGGGACTTGTCGTGGCAAAGCTGGGGCGCAGCCGCGGCGATCTGGTCAATGTAGATGGCGTTGACGCCGCACTCGGTCATCAGCCGCCGGCAGATCTCCTGCACCTTCTTCTGCCAGAAGGGCGTGGCCGGGCACATGCACGCGAGCTTGCGGCCCGAGCCGTACTCCTCGAGGTACGGCTTGCCATCGGGCGTCTTGCAGGCGAAGGGCAACGCCTCCTTGAAGTTGTCGTTCCCGCTGTCCCACAGCCGGCCGTTGATGTAGGGCATCACGACCATGCCCTTGCTCGTCAGCTCCTTCACGGCCTCGGCGAAGCCGGGCTTCGTGGGGAAGTAGTTGGGGTAGTACGTGTCGAAGGGGATTTCGTGCCAGTTGTACCAGTGGATGCCGATGGGCACCTCGAAGAGCTTCGCCGCCTCGTGCATCTTGGGCACAACCTCTTTGGCGTGGCCGCCGCCGAGCATCCAGAGGCCGAGGCCCGTGAGTGCCTTGGGCATATCCTTCCGCGAGGCGATGGGGCCTTTCTGGGTCCAGGGCGCCTCGGCCAGCGCCCACTGGCGATAGAGCTTCGCCCCCTGCCACCAGTCCCCGCGGTACGCGCCGACCACGATGGGGAACCGCGGGCGATAGGCGTTCCCCGCCACGCCGCGCTCGGGCGCGGGGATCTGGAAGTGGAACTCGCCGAGCGGGACGAGCGAGAAGCGCTTCGGCCAGGCCTGCGGGTCGTGGCAGGCCAGGTAGAGGCCGCTCTCGCCCCGGTTCACACACAGGAACTGCATGGGCCACTGGTACGACGGATAGGAGCCGGTCTGGCGGTCCTTGCCCTCGCGGTAGAGCATCCCCCAGTTGCCCCGGGACACGGCGACGTCGGGCCGCGCGTCCGGCCCGATGTTCGCCATCACGGGGAAGAAGACGTCCCACACGCCGTAGCGCTTGCTACAGCACTCGACCTCGATGTTCCATTCGGTCGTCGCGGCGCCCTTCCGCACGATGCGGACCGCGACCGCGACGATGCACGGCTCGTCGGGCAGCGCGATCTCGTCCCATCGGAGCGCGAGGCCATCCTTCGAGGCGGTCGCCGAGGTCTTCGCCGCCACACGGTTGTCGAACACGATGGGCTTGAGCGCCTTGTCGTCCGAACGCAGCTCGATCCGCCAGAGAAGCGGCTTCGGGTCCGGCGACGCCACGAGGGGCTGGCCGTGAGCGGTCAGGCGGCTGAGGCCCAGGCCGGCCGACTCGTCGGCGAACTCGAGCGTCAGGCCCCCGCACTCGAGGCGGTGGCCGCCTGCGATCGCCGCGCCAGCGACAGCGGCGAGCAGGCATGTGAGGCCCAGTGTGTGCATGAGGCTGTCCCCGAGGTCCACCAGAAACGCCTTCGCCGGGTCGCCACCACCATGCCATGCGCGGCCTGGCAAGTCAAACACCCCGCGCCACGCGAGACAAGGTTGCTGGCTTCATTCTCGCGGCGTGGGGACACGCCGCCCAAACACCACCACGACAACGAGGAAGACCGTAGGCACGAACCGCCAGATTCGGGATCGGATTCGCGCGCGTAGATGCCTTGACGCCGCGTGGGGAGGTGCTACAATGCTCCTTGGCTACCTCGTGTTGCAGGAGGCGAGCGTTTCAACAGGGCACGTGCGCGTCTCAATGCGGCGCGATCCAGCGTTGTAGTGTAAGGATTCGGGATTTCCCGCATTCCGGTGAAAAGTGCGGGCAGCCCGGGAGAGGAGACAGGCAATGAAACGGCGTGCGTGGATACGGCTTGCGGCTCTGTGCCTCGTCGCCAGCCTGTGGGTGGCCGCGGCGGCGGGCGAGGTCACGATCACCTTCTACCACACCTCCGACCTGCACGAGCACGCGGGGCCGCTCGCGCGGATCGCCGGCTTCGTCCGGGAGCAGCGGGCCGCGAAGAAGAACGTGGTGTTCCTCGACACCGGCGACTGGTTCAACAAGGGCGATCTGACCGACCTGGGCACGCGCGGGGAGGCCATGGCCGCCCTGATGGGCGCCATGGGCTACGACGCCATCATCCCAGGGAACCACGACTACGCGCACGGCACCAAGCGGCTGGCCGAGCTGATCGACAAGTACGAGCTGCCCGTCACCGCCGCCAACTGCACCTGGCCCGACGCGCCGCCGCGGCACGTCAAGCCCTACAGGACCTTTGCCTTCGACGGCGTGACCGTCGCGGTGATCGGCACCGCCACGCCCAACATGGGCGAAGCGGCGGACCGCTTGCTCCAGGTCCGCCCCATCGCTCCGACGGTCGGCGAGCTCCTCCCCAAGCTCGAGAACACGGCCGGCATCATGGTCCTGATGACCCACCTGGGGCCGCCGGAGGACCAGGGGCTCATCCGCGCCCTGCCCCGCGCCGACATCCTCTTCGGCGGCCACCACCACAGGCAATTCGGGAAGCTCAACTTCGACGGCAAGCACAAGACGATCCTCCAGCATTCCGGCTTCTTCGGGGACCATATCGGCGAGGTCGTCATCACGTGGGACGGGCAGAAGATCGCCGGCCGCGAGGCGCGGCTCATCAAGGTCACGCCTCAGATGCCCGAGTGCCCCAAGGTCGCGGCCATTCGGGCCAAGTACCTGCCTCAGCGCTGAATAGCCGTGCGCGACTCGGGAGCAGGCCCGGCCCCGCCGCCCCTTGCCGTTCCGCCCGCCATGCGGTATGATGCTCGGCGGGGGGGAGCGCCCGGAGCGAGGCATGTTGGTCTGCGGCATTGACGTCGGGGCACGCACCGCGAAGATCGCCATCGGCGATCCCGCTGCGCCCGATGCGTTCACGTGGCAAGTCGCCGACACGGGCCACGACCCCGCCCGAACGGGCCATCGCCTCTTCGACGAGGCGCTGGCCGCGTGCGGCGCGCGGCCCGACGACGTCGCCTGCACGATCGCCACGGGCTACGGCCGCGCCGCCCTGCCCTTCGCCACGGCGACTGTCACCGAGATCTCCTGCCACGCGCGCGGCGTGCGCCACCACTTCCCCGACGTGCGGGCCATCGTGGACATCGGCGGGCAGGACAGCAAGGTGATCGTCCTCGACGAGCGGGGCGCCGTGGCCGACTTCGCGATGAACGACCGCTGCGCCGCGGGCACCGGACGGTTTCTCGAGATCGTCGCACGCATCCTCGACCTCGATCTCGACCAGCTTGGCGAGGTGGCGGCGCAGGCGTCGCGGCCCGCCGCCATCACGAGCATGTGCGCCGTCTTCGCCGAGAGCGAGGTCGTGGGCCTGCTCGCGCGCGGCACGCCGCGACAGGACGTGTTGGCGGGCGTCCACGCCTCGATCGCCTCGCGGATTGCCACGCTGGCCTCGCGCCTCAACGTGCGGCCGCCGGCCGTGTTCACGGGCGGCGTGGCCAAGAATGCAGCGATGGTGCGGGCCGTGAGCCAGGCGCTGTCGCTGGACCTCGCCATTCCGCCAGAGCCCCAAGTCACGGGCGCGCTCGGCGCCGCGCTCATCGCGGCGGAGCGCGCGAAACAGGCAAACTGAAAGGAACACGCCATGGAGGAGGACGTCGTCCTGATCGCTCGCTTCGACACGCCTTTCGAGGCCGAGGAGGCCCGCATCGCCCTCGAGGAGGAAGAGATCGAGTGCATGATCACCGACGAGCTGACGGGCGACCTCGGCCTCGTCGGGTGGTCGAACCCGGGCGGCGTGAAGCTCCTCGTCCGCGCGGAGGATGTCGAGCGCGCCGTCGCGGCCCTCGCCCAGACCCCTGCGGCGAACGACCTCGTCATCAAGCCACAGAAGGATGCCGGCAGCGAGGCCGAAGCGTAGCCGGCATCGGCACAGCGCTCTCCCGGGCGCAAGGAGCCGACGATGGCAATCCCCTTCCTCGCCAAACAGGCGCAGCTCGAGGCGAAGATCGCCGATTGGACCGAGATCGCCGGGCCGAGGCTGCAAGTGGATTCCCTCGCCTCGTTCAGCGGCCACAAGGTCTACGCTCTCACGCTCAGCGACTTCGCGGTGCCGCTGGAGCGCAAGCGCCGCTGCTACTTCTCGCAGCCTCACGCCCACGAGCCGGGCACCACGGCCGGGATGGTGGATGTGATCGAGCAGCTCGTGACCGGCAAGGACCTCGCCGGCACCCCCACCCGCCTCGACATCGAGAAGGTGCTCGCCAGGACCCTGCTCACCTTCAACCCCATCGGCAACCCGCAGGGCCGCGAGGCCGCCCCCGTGCTCTGCTGGGACGGCTCGAAGTACTCCAACAACCAGTTCTGGTGCTGGATGCGCGGCGAGGACCCCGACAACCCGGGCAAAATGTGGAAGCGGCTCGGCCTCTGGGACCGCCGCGTCGAGAAGGCCCCCGACCCCGTCGGCATCGTCTACGAGCAGATTGACGAGTTCCGCTACGTCGAGCCGAACCGCAGCCACCTGTCGTCCTTCTTCAGGCTCTTCTTCCAGCTCGACAAGCAGTTCCGCTACGAGGCGTGGCTCGATCTCCACCAGACCGAGTTCGAGAAGTCGAAGCACGACTGCATGATCCTCCTCCCGCTCAAGGGGCTTGCCGAGGGGCAGATCCTCGACGACGACACGGCCTGGGGCCAACGCATCGTGGACGCCTGGGCCAGGGCAGGCTATCGCCCCCAGCCCAAGCCCGTCGCCCTCGGCTACACGGGCGAGCAGGCCGAGTACTTCCGCAAGAACTGGGGCGAACTGCACAAGCGCATGCGCATCATCAGCACCGAGGTCAAGAACAACGCCGCCGACGCCACGCCCGACTTCCAGATCAAGACCCAGGCCATCGCCATCGAGGAGAGCATCAGGAGGCTCCTGTGACCCGCGCCATGCTCGCGCTGAGCCTTGCCTCTGCGGCCATCTCCGCCCTCGCAGGCGCAGGGAAGCCGAAAGCGCCGCCCGCGCCCATCGAATACGGCCGCGGGCGCCAGGTGGGCGCCCTGGCCGACGAGAGCATTGACGAGAGCAGCGGCCTGGCGCCCAGCCGCCTCACCCCGGGCGTCTTCTGGACCCACAACGACTCGGGCGATCAGCCCCGCATCTTCGCCTTCAACGCGAAGGGCGAAGACCTCGCTGCCTTCGACATCCAGGGCGCCATCAACCGCGACTGGGAGGACATGGCCTCCTTCCCCAGAGGCGACGACGGTCTCCTGGTCCTCGCCGACGTTGGCGACAACGCCGCCGACCACGACGACTGCACCCTCTACCTCCTCCGCGAGCCCCGCCTCGACCCCCGGAAGCGCGGCGTCCGCGGCAAGCTGAAGGTCGAACTCGCCATTGACTTCCGCTACGAGGACGGCCCGCACAACTGCGAGGCCGTCGCCGTGGACACCACGTCGAAGACCATTCTCCTCGCCACCAAGGCCCTCGCCGAGACCTCCAAGGTCTACGCTCTCGCCATCCCCCGGAAGACCGCCCGCGACACCGTTCTCGTGGCCAAAACCATCGCCATGCTGCGACTCCGACTGGTCACAGGCATGGATGTCTCGCCCGACGGGCTCCGCGCCATCGTGCTCACCTACGGCAACGCCTACGAGTTCACGCGGGGTCCCGACGAGGCGTGGGCCAAGGCATTCGCCCGGATGCCGCGGATGATCGCCGTGCCGCCGCGGCGCCAGGGCGAGGCCATCTGCTACGGCCCCGACGGCAAGACCCTCTACCTCACCAGCGAGGGCGCCCCCTGCCCCTTCATCGAAGTGCCGGCGCTCGCGGGCAAACCCAAGGAGTAGCCGCCATGCCCAAAGGCCGCATCTGGCCGAGCGAGGCCAAGGTCGTCCAGGACCCGGCATCGGGAATCGAGATTCGCCAGCTCACCGACTACCTCGGCCACAGCCATCACCTCTACTTCACGAACCCCGGCTGGTACGCGGGCGGCCGGAGGCTCCTCTTCGGCTCCGACCGCGAGAACCGCACGGACCTCTTCGCCCTCGACCTCGAATCGGGCGAGATCACGCAACTCACCGATCTGCCACTCGTCCCCCCGCCCCACGAGACGAGCTTCCTCTCGACCTGCATCAATCCCACTCGGGACGAGGCGTATTTCTGGTACGAGCGGCGCATCCTGGCCCTCGACCTCGCCACCCTCGAGCTTCGCCCCCTCTGGGAGGCGCCCGAGGGCTTCCGCCGCTCGATGCTCAACTGCACCGCCGACGGCCGCTTCGTGTGCGCCGGCGTCTTCGAAGACCTCTCTAACCGCTTCAGGATTGACTACTTACGCGGCTACGTCGGCTTCCGCGAGACCTGGGCCTCCAATCCCCTCAGCCGAATCGTCCAGGCCGCCGTGGACGGCTCGGGCGCCGAGGTCGCCTGGGAGGAACGCTACTGGATCGGCCACGTCAACACATCGCCCACCCAACCCCACCTCCTCACCTTCTGCCACGAAGGCCCGTGGGACAAGGTAGATAACCGCATGTGGTGCCTCGACTTACGCACCCGCAAGGCCTGGCCCCTCCGCGAGCGCGAGGGCCAGGAGGCGGTCGGCCACGAATACTGGCTCGCCGACGGCCTGCACATCGCCTATCACGGCCGCTGGCCCGATGGACGCAAGTGCTTTGGCCGCATACGCTTCGACAACACCGACCGCACCGAGGTGAGCTTCCCCCACGAGACGGGCCACATGCACTCCAACGACTTCGACCTCCTCGTCGGCGACGGGTCGCCCTACGTCCGCCTCTGGCGCTGGAACGGCAGCGGCTTCGACGGCCCTCGCATCCTCGCCGAGCACCGCTCGAGCATGCACATCCAGAAGACCCACGTCCACCCCCGCTTCAGCCCCGACGGCTCGCACGTCGTCTACACCAGCGACCGTTCGGGCTACGGCAACGTCTACCTGGCCCCCGTGCCCCCCTTCGGCTCCCTCCCCGAAGTGCCTGCGGGCAAGTGACCGACGCCGGCAACGCAGCCCGCGTGGGTCTTGAGGTAGTTTCTTAACTGGTCGAGCCCGGATCCGAGCCAGCGGTCCCCACAACATCCCGTGGCAAGCCACTGAGCAGCAGCCGTCGGTAACGCTTCTTCGACATTCTGTGCTTGTGGACCGCCTGAACGATGCCGGTCATGAGGTCAAGGCCGTCGGGCAGCTCTGTCTCGGTGAGGTACACAGCGAGGAACGGCTTCCGTCGCCGGATCGCGAAGTTGATCTCGTTCAGGACGTTCTGCGATTGGACTGCATTGGGGGAGAGAAAGACCAGGAAGGATGACGATTTCAGGATTGCGCGGGCGATCTCGTCTGGCCACTTGCTCGTCGGCGCGATCCCTTCGTCGTACCAGATCCGGCAAGCCTGTTGGTGGAGATAAAGGAGTTCGGGGTAGACAGCAGGAGTGTCGGCGTGGGCGTAGCTCGCAAAGAGGAAAGGCTTGTCGCCATCATAGGCTTCGAATGGCGCCGAGACGGCTGTCGGATCACTGCCCTCCGGTTGGGTCGCGCGCTCGCCGCGCTGCCGGGTAGCCTCAGTCTGGTGCGGGCGTCGGCTCCGCGCGATGGCATAGCGGATCGCGCGGACAAGCAACCTTCCGTCCACTTGCCCCTTGAGAAGGTAGTCCTGCGCGCCCGCCTGAACGGCCTCCCGGCCAAGCTCATCGTCATCGAAACCTGTGAGCACAACGGTAGGAGTGTCTGGCGCTCGGGTGCGCAGCACCTCGAGTGTGCCGAGGCCGTGGCTGTCGGGAAGGCCCAGGTCGAGGAGAACCACGTCCACGTCTCCCATCGCGAGGCGATCCAGGCCGCTCGCCAGACGGGTGGCGTGCTCCAGGACAAACTGCGCGCCTCCGGCCCCATCGAGGCAGACGCGCACGAAGCGCGCGTCGCCCGGGTTATCCTCGATCAGAAGGACCCGGATTGGTTCGTCGCTCATACCGAGTCCCCACTGGCTCCCTGCCCGCGTCCTGATGCTCCAGCTTGCCTCTCTATCTTACGGAAAGGCTCTTGCCTCTGCAAGGCCACACGGCAGAGGGGTGCGTGTAATCTCCTACGGTCAAGGGTGCAACGTGAACGCCCGTAGGGCGTGGCGGAGTACAGCCCACGGTGCAGCGAAGCGGAACCGTGGGTT